>ERZ827150.27-NODE-27-length-230163-cov-55.242282_pt1 | contig 230163 bp, 170 predicted proteins | sample MGYA00519779_ERZ827150 | MGnify/ENA primary metagenome ERZ827150 (study PRJEB31778, sample SAMEA3449267) | human gut metagenome | biome: human gut; feature: human-associated habitat; material: faeces | place: United Kingdom | collected 2010/2012 ...
AGTTGAGTATTAATTAATAATAGCTGCTTTGGAGAATCTTCTCCGGACAGCAGTGTATCTGGAACAATCATTTTGCCAATCCCCGTGAGATGGCTCGGTTGGGATATAAATTGTTAAGTATTCCAGATGAAAAAGTGTATATTGTACCTTTAGCACCTTATTATCAGGATCATCTGGATAATGAATATTTGTACAATGAATGGACACCTGCCCATGTGGCTGATGAGGTCTTTGATGAAAGGGACCCTGCAATTTTGGGAGGATTGTTTGCCGTGTGGAATGATCTTGTCGGTAATGGAATATCGGTAAAGGATATTCACTATCGCATATATCCCAGTTTGCAGACTATGGCTGTAAAGACATGGAATGCTCGTCCGACGATGTCTTATGTGGACTTCAATGCTGCTCGGATGACTTTGAGTGAGGCGCCTGGGGTGAATCTTTTGGGACGTATCAACAAAATGCCAGGATTAGTTTATGAAACGGCTGAAGTGCTTCCGGGTTCCCGGTTACCCTATTCGGAAATCGGATATGATTATGCGGTGTCGTTTGATTTGGAGGCGCAGGCCGAAGAATGGGGAACAGTACTGTTTCGTTCTCCCAATGCAGTGTTCTATCTTTCTAATCCAATAAATGGTTCTTGGGGATTTGCCCGGGATGGTTATCTGAATACTTTCGGCTTTACGCCCTATCCGAAAGAAAAAGTAAATATACGGATAGAAGGTGATCCTTTGTCTACTTCTCTTTTTGTCAATGGCCGGTTGGTTGAGAAACTTGATATTCAAAAGCGTTATTACAATGGTGGAAAAGATTCTATGAATTATATACGTACCTTGGTATTCCCGTTGGAACAGGCTGGCAAATTCAAGAGCCGCATTACAAACCTGAAGATTTATAATCAGTTGCAAAAATAATTCTATAGTTAAAGAATAGATAGTAAGGAGTGCATTCTTCACACAGAAATGACTGGTATTTTAGAGTCTTCTTTCTTGCGTGGAGAATGCACTCCTTCGTTGAGGAACTGTTCCAGAACAGGGCTACTTATGTCTTTTTCAGCGCTTTCACCCATATCCGGTAGCCATCTTCGTTGAGGTGCAGGCCGTCGGTGGTCAGCTCCTTGCGCAGGACGTTCGTTCCCTTCTCGGTGAAGAGCGGGAAGAGGTCGATGAAGTCGATCTGCTGCTCGCAGGCCAGCTCCCGGAGGAGGGCATTGATCTGGGGAACCGTTTCGGTCTTGCCCGTCAGCAGGCGGTAGCGGCCGAAACTCTCGTTGATGGGCAGCAGGCTCTGCAGGTAGAGGTGCGTCTGCGGCGACTCGCGGCGGATGCGCTCCACGGTGAGGCGGATGAGGCCGGCGATGCTGTCGGCCGTCAGTCCGTGGGACACGTCGTTGATGCCTATCAGCAGGAACAGTTTCCTGGGATGGCCGGGCAGAATCTGGTGCAGGCGGTCGTACACGCCCATCACCTCGTCGCCGATGATGCCGCGGTTCACCACGTGCTTCCAGCCGAGCCGTTGGCCCCAGTCGCCTCCGTTCTCGGTCAGGCTGTTGCCCAGCATCACAATGTCCTGCGGGGTGACGGGCGGTTCGTCCATGAACTGGAGGAAGCGCCGGTAGTAATGGTCGGTATAGGTGCGCGGGGTGGGCTGGATGGAGGCGGCCACGGCATTGGCCACCAGCGAACGCAGGCGCACCACGCTGTGCTCGTCCTTGGGATGGACGGCGTTGATGAGCAGGATGACGCTGGTGTCCGTATCGGGGTCAATGACGATGCTGGTGCCGGTGTAGCCCGTGTGGCTGTAGGTATGGGGGCCGAAGAGGTCGCCGTTGTTCGAGGCATAGGCCGTGAAGCAGTCCCATCCCAGCGTGCGTCCCAGCGACGCCACGGCACGGGGCACGGTGCGCATGGCCTGTACGCCCTGCGGGCTGAGGATGCGCCGTCCGTTCCACTCGCCGCCGTTCTGCAGGGCGGCGCAGAGCAGGGCGATGTCATCGGCACACGAGAAGACACCTGCGTTGCCGCTGATGCCACCGTTCATGATGCGGGCCAGGGGGTCGTGCACTTGTCCGCGGAGCACTTGTCCGTCGGGCTGCTGTTCGGTGGGGGCCATGAGGCTGGCACCGTCCTGTGCCCATTGGGGCACGTCGTCGGTGTTCACCCAGTGGCCGTCCTTGTCCTGCCGGCAGGGCAGGTAGTCGGTGTGTTCCATGCCCAGCACGTCGAAGATGTGCTCTTTGGCAAACTGGCGCAGCGACTGGCCGCTGACGGTCTCGACGATGTGCTGCAGGGTGATGAAGTTGAGGCAGCTGTACTGGAAGTCGGTCTGCGGGCGGAAGTCGCGCGGGCAGGTGGCGATGTATTCCATCAGTCCGTCCGGATTAGGCTGGCCGTACTGTCGGGCGACTTGGGCTACCGGCGCATAGGACGGCAGTCCCGAGGTATGAGTCATCAGGTCCTGTATGCGGATGGTCTGCTTTTCCTTGCCGTCGGCGCTCTGCCAGTCTTTGAAGTGGGGGATGTAGCGGCTGACGGGGTCGAGCATGCGCAGCTTGCCCTGTTCGGCCAGTATCATGACGGAGATGGCGGTAGACATGGCCTTGCTGCACGAAGCCATGTCGAACACGGTGTTGGTGGTCATCGGTTCCACTTCGGGCAGCAGGCTCCGGTGTCCGTAGGCCTTGAGATAGGCCATCTTGCCGTGGCGGACGACGGCAAGCACGGCTCCCGGAATGCCGTCTTCGGCAATGGCCTGTTCGATGGCCCGGTCGGCATACGTCAGGTGGCGGCTGCTCATGCCCACCTGTTCGGGGGCTACCCGCTGCAAGGGTTGGGCCGCAGCTGCCTGGATGCCCATGAGCAGGATGAATAACAAACGGATGGTTTTCATGTCTTGTCTTGTTGGGTCGGCTGATTTATTTTCCTTCGCGATAGGCGTCCACGGCTTTCTTGACCGAGCCGTGCATCAGCAGCAGGGCTTTGGCCTTGCCGTAGTCCAGGCCCAGCTCCTCGACCAGCATGCGGGTGCCGCGGTCTATCAGCTTCTTGTTGCTCAGCTGCATGTTCACCATCTTGTTGCCCTTGACGCGGCCCAGCTGGATCATGACCGAGGTGCTGATCATGTTCAGAATCATCTTCTGCCCAGTGCCCGACTTCATGCGCGAGCTGCCGGTGACGTATTCCGGTCCTACAATCATCTCGATGGGCACGTCGGCTTCGGCGGCCATGGGTGAGTCGGGGTTGCTGGTGATGCAGCCGGTCAGGATGCCGTGCTCGCGGGCCTCGTGCAAGGCGCCGATGACGTAGGGCGTAGTGCCCGATGCGGCGATGCCGATGACGGTGTCCTTGGTGGTGATGTTGCGTTCCACCAGTTCTTCCCAGCCGCGGTGGATGTCGTCTTCAGCGTTCTCCACGGGGTTGCGCAGGGCGGTGTCGCCTCCGGCAATGAGTCCGATGACCAGCGTGTTGGGCATGCCGAAGGTGGGCGGAATCTCCGAAGCGTCGAGTACGCCCAGTCGGCCGCTGGTGCCGGCTCCCATGTAGAAGATGCGGCCTCCCTGCTTCATGCGGGGCACTATCAGGTTGACCAGTTTCTCTATCTGGGGAATCGCTTTCTGTACGGCCAGGGCCACTTTCTGGTCTTCGGTGTTGATGTCTTCCAATATTTCGCGGACCGACTTCTTTTCCAAGTCGTTGTAGAGCGAAGGTTGCTCTGAAATCTTGATGAATGCCATATTCTTTTAATTGGTTAGTGGTTAGCGGTGAGTGATTAGCAGTGGTAGGCGATGAGGCCTTCCATGGGGCTTTTGAGGATGGTGCCCAGCCGGATGCCCGTTGCTTCGGCGGCCTGTGCCAGCACGTCCTTGTAGTAGTAGGCTACGGAGCCGATAAAGTGGACTTCGTGCCCCTGATAGTCGTACTGCATGACGTTCCGTCTGAGGAACGACTCGAAGCTGTCCAGCACCAGGCGGTGCAGGCAAGGCTCGTTCAGGTTCTGTGCCAGGAACGGAGAGAGGCTGGCCAGGAAACGGTTGGGGAACGGCTTACGGTAGACGCGGTCGATGATGTCGGCCGGCGTCAGGCTGAACTGCTGCAGGAATTTTTCCTTCAGTTCGGGTGTCGTCTGGTTCTTCAGGATGTCGCCCACCAGCAGCTTGCCCAGACAGGCTCCGCTGCCTTCGTCGCCCAGGATGAATCCCAGGGGCGATACGTTCTGTACGATCTTCTCCCCGTCGTAGTAGCACGAGTTGGAGCCGGTGCCCATGATGCAGGCGATGCCCGGACGGTGTCCGCACAGGCTGCGGGCGGCGGCCAGCATGTCGGTGCTTACTTCCACTTCGCCTTTCACCTTCAGGTGGCGCAGGAGGACACGGCGTACGGTGGCTATCTTGTCGGGAAAGGCACAACCGGCACCGTAGAAGTAGACGGCATCCACTTCCTGGCTCTTCAGTTGGGGCAGAAGGTTGGTGACTATCTCGTTGCCGATCTCTTCCTCACTTTGGAAGAAGGGATTGGTACCTTTGGTAAAAATCTGCTGGAGTACTTCTCCATGCTCCACCAAACACCAGTCGGTTTTGGTAGAGCCGCTGTCTGCTATCAGTATCATAGTTCTTAAATTTATATCTTGATGTATATTTTCCGTTTATATAATTGGTATCCGATGCACCAGTTGATGGCTACAAATATCAGAGCATAGGCCAGGGAGCCGCCTGTGTCGCCGAACAGCGGTTTCAGCATCTGGTCATAGAGCAGTCCGTGGATAGAGATGCTGCCGTCACCCCAAGGCAGGCGGATGCTGCCGAACAGGATGCCCAGCACGCCGCCCAGCACGTACATGAACAGCGGATTGACGCCGAACGACTCGAAGAACAGGCTCCAGCGTTTGTATCCCTTCACATCGATTATCCAGATGAGCAGGGCCAGCAGGCTGGAGGCCAGTCCGCAGGTGGTAAGCACGTAGGTGGGCGACCATATCTTCTTGTTGATGGGGCAGCCGTAGCTCAGCAGCAGGCCGCTGAAAGTAAGGATGGTGCCTACCAGGAACAGCAGGATGAGGTGCGAGCGGAGGGTCTCTTCGCGGCTTTGCCCGGCACGGCTCTTGTCGCCCAGCATCATGCGGGCCACACAGAATCCCAGCAGTACGTGAGCAATGGAGGGAATGGTGCTCAGCAGCCCTTCGGGATCGATGCCGTTGTCCTTGTACATGTGGGCGGGGGTGAGGATGGCGCGGTCTACTACAGACAGGATGTTTGTCTCGTTGTAGGCAAATCCGTTGCCGCCCATCAGCAGGGCGAAGTATCCCACAAGCAGGGTGACGATGATCCAGGGAATGTAGCGGTGCTTCACGGTGAGGGCAACGATGGACGCGGCGCAATAGCACAGGGCCAGACGCTGCATCACGCCCAGAATGCGCATGCGGTCGAAGGTCCATACCGCGTTCCACAAGTTCTGGCCGAAGCTCAGGTCATCGGGAGCTGAGGCCCAGTAGTAACAGAAGCGTGAGAACCATCCGATGGCCATGCCGATGACGAAGATGACAACGGTGCGCCGCAGAATCTTCCGCAGGGCGGCATGGCTGTAGGCGAAGTCGTACTTCTTCAGTGAGATATAGGTCGATATGCCCATGATGAACATGAAGAAGGGAAATACCAGGTCGGTGGGCGTGAAACCGTTCCACTCGGCATGGCGCAAGGGGGCATAGATGTGTCCCCATGACCCCGGATTGTTCACCAGTATCATGCCGGCAATGGTAATGCCTCGCAGGATGTCGAGGGCCAGGATGCGTTTGCTGTGGTTTACTTGTTTTTCCATGACGTTTTTTCCTTTAGCTTTGGGTTAGAGGAACCGTACATTCGTCCACCAGGTAGGCTATCGACACATACGGAATGCCCGAGTTGGTCGTCAGGCCGATTTCGCAGGTGCGGCTGTTGCTGTAGCCGATCTGGATGTTCCGTTCTTCTATCTGAGGGCGGAGTTTGCGCAGGGCGTATGCGTTCAGTTCGGGATGTGTGAATCCGCGGTCGCCTGCAAAGCCGCAGCAGCCTACTTCTTCAGGTACAAAGACCTGTGTAGAGCAGAGGCGTGCCAGGGCGACAAGCATGTCGGCCAGTCCCATCTTTCGCATGGAGCACGTGATGTGCAGGGCTACGGGGCGGTCTATGGGCTTGAACACCAGGCGAGGGCGCAGGAAGGTATAGATGAACTCGGCCGGTTCGTAGAGCTTCATGCGGCGGATGGTTTCCCGCATGCGGTGCAGGCAGGGACTTTGGTCGCACAGCACGGGGTAGCGTCCTTGCCGGCTGGCCTCCCATAGGGCTTCTTCGAGTTCGCGTGTCTTGCGGTCGGCGATATCCATCATGCCTTTGCTCTCCCAGATGGTGCCGCAACAGAGCTTTTCCATGTTCTTGGGGAAGATGACTTCGTAACCGGCTTTGTGGAGCAGGGCCACCATCTTGTTTACCAATGCCTGTTCGACGGGCGACTTGCGGGCCAGGCCCATGGTCTGGTTGATGCAGCTGGGGAAATAGACCACTTTGAGCGAAGCTTCGTTTTCTTCAGCCTTTTGGCTATTCTCCATTTTCCGCTCTTCGTGCTTCATCTTATAGGCTTTGGGCATGGCCGGAGTCCACTGCGGGATGCCCAGCAGGTTGTGCATGCCGCGGGTAAGCTTGCTCATGGCGGCAGTTCCCAGTACGGCATGAGCCGTGTCGGCCAGCGTCAGTACGGGACGGAGTGTGTTCTTGATGCCTGCAAAGTGACGGGCGGCATAGTTGCCCAGTTTGTATCCCTGGCTGTCGGGCGGCAGCAGGTGTTGGCGGACCAGATGAGTCAGGTCGCCTGTATTGATTCCCATCGGGCATGACATGGAACAGAGTCCGTCGCCCGCACAGGTCTGGTTGCCTAAGTAGCGGTATTGTTTCTCGAGCAAGGCCAGTCGTTCGGGGTTGTCGCCTTCCTGACGCAGGCGGGCCAGTTCACGCTGGATGACGATGCGCTGGCGTGACGACAATGTGAAGCCGCACGACAGGCAGTTCACTTCGCAGAAACCGCACTCGATGCAACGGTCTACTTTGGAAATGAGAGACAAGCTGCGGGCCGCCTGTTCATCACTTGCAGCTTGCTGATTGTAGCTTGTAGCCATCATGGGCAGCGGCTTGAAGTGCTTCAGGTGGCACTTGGGGTCGTCGTTGAAGATGACGCCGGGGTTGAGCAACCCTTTGGGGTCGAAGAGGTGTTTTACAGCCTTCATCACTTCGAAGGCTTCGTCACCCCATTCGTAGCGTACGTAGGGGGCCATGTTGCGGCCCGTACCGTGTTCGGCCTTCAGAGAACCGTCGTACTTGTCAACGACCAGGGTCTTGACGTCTTCCATCAGCGCGGCATAGCGGTCCACTTCGGCCTGGGTGGCAAAACTCTGGTTGACAATAAAGTGGTAGTTGCCTTCCAGGGCATGGCCATAGATGCAGGCATCGTCGTAGCCGTGGCGGGCAATGAGCTGCTGGAGGTCGGCCGTGGCTTCGGGCAGGTCTTCGATGTGGAAGGCCACGTCTTCGATGAGGCAGGTCGTGCCAGGTTGGCGTGTTCCGCCTACGCTGGGGAAGATGCCCGACCGGATGGCCCAGAACTGGCCGTACTCTGCCGGATTGTCGGTGAAGTGTACGGGTATGTAGGTACGGAAGGCCGAGAGCGTCTGTTCGATGGTAGCGATGTTGGCCTTCAATTCTTCAGGCGTGCGAGCCTTGGTTTCCGTCAATACGGCGGTGAGACCCGAGGGATCGGCTGCTTCTCCTTTTTTATATTTGTGATAGACGGGGTCGTTTACTGACGACAGACTCTTGTAGTCCAGCAGTTCGGCTCCCTTGACAATCCATTCGTCTTCTGTCCCTTTCAGCTTCTTCATGGCCACTACGGCCCGGCAGGCTTCGCGGATGTCTGTGAAGTAGACCATGGCGCTGGCCTTGCAGGGATAGTCATATTCGGTGCGCATGGTTACCTGCGAGAGGAAGGCCAGGGTACCTTCGCTGCCCACCATCAGATGGGCAATGATGTCAAACGGGTCGTCGAAGGTAATCAGGGGAAGCAGGTTGAGGCCTGTGACGTTCTTGATGGCGTATTTGTATCGGATGCGTTCACGCAGATGTTCATTGGCATGGATGCTGTCGCGCAGGTGGCAGATGGTGCGGATGAAGTCGCGATGAGTTACCTCAAAGGATGCACGGCTGACGGGGTCGCCCGTATCAAGCACGGTACCGTCGGCCAGGACGATGCGCGCCGAGAGCATTACCCGGTCGCTGTTGGCGTGCGTGCCACAGTTCATGCCCGAGGCATTGTTCATCACGATGCCGCCTACCATGGCACTTTTTACCGAGGCGGGGTCAGGAGCGAACTTTCGTCCGTAGGGAGCCAGCAGTTGGTTGACACGTTGTCCCACGATACCCGGTTGTAGGGTGATCTGGCTGCCGTCGGGGCTGATGGAGTATTGCTCCCAATGCTTGCCGGCCACGATGAGGATGGAGTCGCTGATGGCTTGTCCGGACAAACTGGTACCTGCGGCACGGAATGTAACTGGTAAATTGAGCTTGTCGGCCAGGCGGAGCAGTTCGGCCACCTCGTTCTCGTTTTCCGAGCGGATGATGATTTGGGGTATCAGTCGGTAAAAGCCCGCGTCTGTTCCCCAGGCCAGGCGTCGGAGCTCGTCAGTATAAATCCTGTCCTGTGGAATGAAGCGTGAGGCTTCGTGCAGGAAGGATAAGTAAGGTTCTTTCATATCTCTTGTTTCAAGTTTCATATCATTTTGTTTCTTTAATGCCTTTGTGTGTTGCCCTGTTGGGAAAGTCGTGGAGGAAAATATGGACTCCTCGTACAACTGCCAACATTTGCCAAGCCCGTGGCAGTGGTCGTGACGTCGTGGTGGCAGCGCTTGTGACACAAGCTTGTCACAACTATTGCCATAGGCTTGTCACACTCACTGCCATACTTGTGTCAAGAAGGCTATCCCCCGGTGAAGGCAACCGAACACTGTCTATCGGTACAGGTAGTACTTCTTGGACAGTTGGCGGAAACTCTCCACGTCCTTTTCCCAGTAGGGGCGTATGTCTTCCCAGCGGTTGTTCTGGCTGAAGCGTTCGCGTATCTGGCGGGAGCCGCACACCTTGTCGAACATGTTGAAGCGTCCTTTGTCAGCATGGTCGAAGACGGCGCGGTCGGGCCACAGACGTGCTACTTCCTGCATCACGAGGAACTGGATGGGACTGAGCGGTGCTTTGGCATAGTCGGTGATGTGCACCTGTACGCCTTGCAGCTGTTCGCCCTTGCCTACACTGTAGAACGGTTGCAGGTAGATGGGACGGAAGATGACGCCGGGTACGTGGAGCTCGTTCAGGGCATCGGCCAGCTTGTCGGCCTCGGCCCACGAAGCTGCAAACATCTGGAAGGGAATGGTATAGCCCACACCGATGGACATGTAGCCTAGTTCGCCCAGGATACCGCTCACGGGGTAGAAGAATGCCGAGTGTGGGTGGGGTATGTGGGGCGATGAGGGTATCCATTGCAGGCCTGTGGCTGTGTAGTCCATTTTCCGTTTCCAGCCTTTCATCTTGATGACCGTCAGTTTGCACTGTACGCCGCCTGCCAACATGCGTTCGCCGTTGAGCATCAGTGCCAGTTCGCCGCAAGTGAGGCCGTAAAGGTACGGAATTTTAAATTGACTGACAAAAGAAATGCAATCGTCTTCAACCAAATTGCCTTCTACCTTGAGTCCGCCCAGCGGATTGGGGCGGTCCAGCACGATGAGTTCCTTGCCGTTTTCGGCAGCTGCCTCCATGGCCAGTCCCAGGGTACTGATGTAGGTGAACGAACGGCAACCGATATCCTGAATGTCGTATACCAGTACGTCGACGTCCTTCAGCATTTCTGGTGTGGCCTTGCGAGTCTTGCCATAGAGTGAGTAGACGGGCAGGCCGGTGGCGGGGTCGCGCTGGTCGGACACGTGGTCACCGGCATGGACATCACCCCGTACACCGTGTTCGGGACCATAGAGAGCCACGAGGTTCACGTTGGGCGCCTCGTGCAGGATGTCGATGGTGGAGCGCAGCTCGTTGTCCACACCCGTTGGGTTGGTGATGAGGCCCACGCGTTTTCCCTCCAGGCAGCGGAAGTTCTGTGACTTGAGCACTTCGATGCCTGTCTTGATACGTATTTTCTGTGCCTGGGCGCCTATGGCGAAGCACAACAGAAGCAGAAATCCTAGCAGCTTTTGTCTGGTTGCCGTATGTCTGTGACAGATGAATTTTTTCATATTCTTATTATTTGATAGATAATCTGTAGGTTATTCTTCTTTCTTTCCGAACTTGGGGTCAACTTTTACCAGTGCCGCCATGCCGATGGTGGTGATGCAGCAGATCATGGTCCATACGAAGAAGTGACGGTAGCCGATGGTTTCCTGCAGCCAGCCTGCTATCATGCCCAGCATCATGCTCAGGGCCATGAAGCCGGTACAGATGGCATAGTGCGAGGTCTTGAACTCGCCTTCGGAGTAGTAGATGAGGTAAAGCATATAGGCCGTAAAACCAAAGCCGTAACCGAACTGCTCGATGAAGACGCAGATGTTGACCGTAATCAGTGAGTGGTCTTGGAAGTAACTCAGGTAGACAAACGTCAGGCAGGTGAGCGACATGCTCCAGGCCATGGGCTGTAACCATTTCTTCAGTCCTCCCTTGGCTGCGGCCACACCGCCGATGATGCCGCCCAGTGTCAGGCCGATGATGCCTACGGTACCATATACCAGTCCCACTTCGCCGGTCGTCAACCCCAGACCACCTTTGTCGATGGGGTCGAGCAGGAAGGGTTGTATAATCTTGGTGAGCTGCGCTTCGGGGAAGCGATAAAGCAGCATGAAACCGATGGCGGCTACCGTCTGCCAGAAAGGCATCTTGGTGAAGAAGGTGCGGAAGGCGTCGATGAAGCCTCTGACGATGCTGCCGGCGTCGGTACTCTTGTGAGTAGTGTCACTGGCCGGACGTGGTAATATCCAACTGTGATAGATGGCTACCAGGAAGAAGAACACCGAAAGTACGATGAATACCACCAGCCATGCCAGCGGTATGTTGCCCGATGTGCCCACGAAGTTGGCTTCCGTACGTTCGGTCAGTTTGTGGTCTATTTCGAAATAGAGGTAGGCCGGCTTGTTCCAGTTGCTTTCGTTGAATTCGAAGCGGGTGGACAGTTTGCTTTGCTCCAACTTGATACTTTGGTCGCCATCCTTGTATTCTACGTTAAGCACAATACTCTCGCCGGGGGCCGGCTGGTGGTTGAGCCTTACGGCAGCCAGTGCGATGTTGTTGGCGGTTTCACCTGTATTGGTAGCATGCTTCTCGCCGAACGTGTTGCGCAGCCAGGTGCGGAAGGCGCTTTCCTGGGTAGCTGTTGCAGTAACGGCCGGTGCTCCTTTCGTGATGAGGCTGCCTTTGACGAAACCGTTGCGTACGTTCATGTTGTTTACCGAATCGCGCATCAAGGCCGCATATTCAGCGAAGGGAATGGTTTGTCCCTGTTCGTCGGTAGCGCTTGTCGGTGCCTGTATGGAGGCCTGTACCGTTGCATCGGAAGTGAGGAAGCTGAGCGTTTGTCCGTCGTCGGTCGGGGTGATGAACAACGGCAGGCCGGCAGCCGCTACCGGTTTCGACGGGTCGGCCACCACCTGGATTTTGACGGGTTCCAAGCCGGAGTTCATTTCAATGACGCCGGCCAGTATCACCAGAATGCCTTGTCCCATGACGGTGGCAATGCGATAGAAGGTGCTTCGTATACCCACATACAGCGACTGTTCGTGTTCGCTTAGGGCCAGCATGTAGAAGCCGTCGGCTGCTATGTCGTGTGTGGCCGAGGCAAAGCCCATCAGCATGAAGATGGCGAAGGTGAACTGGACATAGAACTCTGTAGGAATGGTGAAGGCAATGCCTGCCAAGGCTACAGCTACAATCCATTGCATGGCCAGCGTCCACCAGCGCTTGGTCTTGATGATGTCGACAAACGGGCTCCAGAAGGGCTTGATGACCCACGGAAGTCCCAACCAGCCGGTATAGAGGGCGATATCGGTGTTCGACATGCCCAGTCGTTTGTACATGATGACGGAAATGGTCATCACCGCCACATAGGGCAGCCCTTGGGCAAAGTATAAGGTAGGTATCCATGCCCAGGGATTGGTTTTCTTAGTCAGTTTATTCATGGTCATTTCTATGTTTGTCCTTTAGGAATAAATCGGCTCGATGCTGGCGCCGATGTAATAGTGCAACAATATTTCATCGTATTTGTAGCCCTGTTCGCCCATGACGGCGGCACCGATCTGGCAAAGACCTACGCCGTGTCCCCAGCCGGCACCGATGAGGGTGAAGCGTCCGGGTATGCCTTCGGGCGAGAGGTCGCTCTTGTCTACCACGAAAGCCGAGCTGTAGAGGTGCGAGGGCGACAGTGTATGGCGTATTTCCAGTTCCTTGCCGATGGTGAGTGTGCGTTTGGTACCCACAATCTTCAGTTTCCACAGACGTCCGCTGGTGCCACGGGCCACGGGGACGAGGTCGATGATCTGTCCGTAGTCTATGCCCGACCGTTTCAAGATGAGGGCCGACAGTTCATCTTGTGTGTATTCTACGCGCCAGCGGTAGAAGTCGGTGGTTTCCTGGTCGTAGTTGTTGAGTACTTGTGACAGAATGTGTTTGTCTGTAGTGTTGCAGAACGATTCGGGCGAAGTACGTATCCAGCGGTCGGCTTCGGCTTCGACGGTGAGGTCGGGCAGGTCGGTGGCCGGTTGGGACGTGTTGCCCTGGCGGATGCGCCAGTCGCGTTGCTTCCGCAGGTAGGAGTAAGGTGTGTTTTCCCAGCAGTACTGGAACTCTTCGAAGGCACCACCGCAACATTTGGAGAAACGGGCGTCACAGATTTTCCCTTCAGACATCAGTACCTGTCCGCGGGTGGCTTGGATAGCTTGGCGTACGATATCGGTCGAAGCACGGGTGATGCCTTGATAACGCTGGCAGTGGTCATCGGCGCAGACGTCGAAGCGGGTATGGTCTTCTCGGTCGAACCATCGGATCAGTTCGTCATTTGTCTGTGTGCAGGCTTTGTAGTCTGTATGTTTGGCTACGATTTCCTTGTTCTTGTTAATCTGGGCCAGCAACCAGCTTCTCGAAATCACCGCATGGGCTTTCAGCAGCTCCAGCGAGGCGGTAGCGCTCATTTCGCTGGAGATGACACTGGTCAGGTAGTCTTCTACGCGGATGACGTTGACGGCAGTCAGCTTGTCATTTTCCACAATGATGCGCAGAGCACCCTGGAAACGCTGGTCTTCCTTGCGCTCCCAGTGGAAGTTGATGCCGATGGTGACTCCGTGCAGTTCGAACGAGGCGTTCTGTTCGTCTTCGGGTTCGAAAAGCAATTCGTCGTAGAGGCGGCCTTGCCACAGGATGCGGCCATGGTCAAAGGTGACGGTTTGGTTGCCGTTCACTTCCTGACCGTCCTGGCGGTAGGGGGCCAGCAGGGTGAATTCTATCTGGGGTTCGAAGAGGATTCCCACGTGTACTTTGGGTTCTTTCATAATGTTGTTCTTTTCTTTAACGGATTTCGTTGCGGATGTGCTCCTTCACGTGAACAAAAGCTTCGGGTGAAAGACATACCTCGCTTAATATTTGTGCCACGTCGTCTGCGGTAATTTTCAGAAAATCCTGCTCGACAGGGGTAATGAATACTCCTCCCAGGTCGACCGAAGCAGGACTGCTCAACAGGCGGGCATCACCTTCAGCCGTGTAGCAGGCAGGGCGATGCTTGGCACGAGGAAAGACGAAAATTGTCCAGCGGGAGGACTCATAGAGGGCCAGGATATTCATCATCGGTTCCTGGTCGCCTTCGGGTACGGGCAGGGCGTGGTAGATGGTCTGGAAGAAACGGCAGGCTTCGTCGGCATCGTCAGTGTCGATGACGAGTGTCGTACGCGGGGCGTCATCCAGGCTGTAAAGCGTGGCGCATTCGGTCTGCACTACCGTCTCGCCTATCCGCGTGCGCCAATCGGCCTCAATGGGCATAAAACCGCGGTTGCCCGCCTGAAAGTGAGCATGGTCAGGAGCGGAGGCACCACAGCGCGGACCGTTGTAGAAGATGGTGAAGTCCGTCAGTTCCCGGGCGAGTTCCAGCATGTCGGCAAAGCGATGGCCGATGAGCTGGGGAACGTGTTCAGTCTCGGGTATGGTGAGGTGGCGCGGGAAGATAGGGAAGGGATTCACCAGCAGCTCGTAGTGGCCCAGGAAGGGAATACCTTCCTGCTCAGCCGGCCGGTTAGCAGCGCAGAGAAAGCAACGGCGTTCGCGGATGGACTTAGCATCGACCTTGGCACCGGAGGAAACGATACGGGCGGGGTTGAACTGCACCTTATAGGGTACGCCGCGCACGTTCAGTTCCTTGACTCGTACGCCCGTGAGGGCTTCGTAGCTGTGGCGTGCTGTTTCCCATGTAGCAAGTTGGCGAGCCAGCAAATCGTTTACTTCTTTATTCATAGAATTCATGATGGTATTATTTTACTTTTTCTTGTTCAATGCAATGCGCGCTTGCAGTTCCCATGTACGAATACGGTCTTTGTATAAGTTATTAGCATTCATCTTTACAACATCCAGTGCTGCGTCTGAATTGTCATCCCAGCGGCGGCAGAGGTAGACGACGTCGTAGACGCGACCTATCTGGAAGCGGCGGGAGAAGTTCAGTCCCAGCGCATAGTCTTCGCCGTAGCTGGTGTTGGGTACCTTCACTTCGCGCAATACGGGGGTGTAGAAGGCACGGGGCGCTCCCAGACCATTGATGCGCAGGGCGTTGTTGCGGCCGTTCTCGGGCGTCCATTCACGGTGGTCGATAATGCCGGGAGCAATCATCTGCATGTCGAAGTTGGTCATCATGTAGGTACCTACAACCATACCGCAGTTCTGTTCGTAGAAGGCACGTACCATGATGGACAGTGTGTGCTCATCCTTGTAAACGTCGTCGCTGTCCAGCTGGATGGCAAATTTGCCGCACTTGGGGTGATGTACGCCCAGGTTCCAACAGCCGCCGATGCCCAGATCGTTGCGTTCGGGAATGAGGTGGATGAGACGTTCGTCGCTGCTGAACTCGTCGATGGCTTCGGTGGTACCGTCGGTCGAGTGGTTGTCGATGACGATGAGGTTGAACTTGAAGTCGGCCTGCTGCGTCAGTACCGAGCGGATAGCGTCGCGGATGGTGCGGATGCGGTTACGTACGGGGATGATGACCGATGCTTCGTATTCGAAGTTACCCTTGTCGAACTCAATGTGTTCGAACTCCGGCTTCAAGTAGCCGCCCACTTCTTTCAGGTGCTCTGTGCAGGCTGCTTCCATCTCGATCTGGCGGTTGCGGTTCTTCGGGTCTACGTAGTCGAAAATCTTTTCGCCGCTGCGGCGGGTGTCGTTCTCTACTTCTGTGTAGAGGTATTCGTTGATATGTACCAGTTCGTGGCGCTGCGACAGTTTGAGTCGCAGGTCATAGAGTCCGGCAAACTGATAGTCGGCCTTCATACGGGCGGCGGCATCCTTCAGTGCACCAGTGCGGTAGAGCAGTACGGAACCGAAGTCGAAGTCGTCGCGCAGCGACCCCTGCTGATAGTCGATGACGGGAGCGATGGTCTGTTGGCCGCCTTTCAGCTGGTAGTGGTCGGCATAAACCATGCCTGCGCCGCTGTCGTTCAGAATATGTACCATGCGTTCCAGTGCAAACATACCCAGATTAAGAATGGTATCCTTGGTATAGAGCAATGTGTAAGGTGCTGCGGCTTGTGTGGCGATGGCTTTCAGGCTTTGGCTGCTGAAAGGACTGTCGACGGTCAGAAAACTGCATCCTTCGGGCAGTGAAGCTGGTGCTTCGGTGCCGAAGAGGGTGATTTGTCCGGCCTGGCCGGTGGCTTGCAGACCTTGGATGGTTTGTTCTATGTCTTTGTTTCCTGTGTAGAGGAGGTAGCAATCAATTCTTTCCATGGTGGTTCTATGTTTAATGATGATTATTATTGTTTCTTGTCTTGAAGCAGGGTAACGGTGCCGTCCGTACTGCTGACGAGCAGAGCACCGTGTCCCAGCGGAACGACGGTGTTGATGAGTGAATTGCCTACTTTGTGCTGCCAGCGGATGCGTCCTGTCAGTCCGTCCAGTGCACATATCAGTCCGTCATTGGTACTTGTATAGACAATGCCTTCCTTTTCGGGCAGCATGCTGGGAGCATGTTCGTAGCCGAAGCCAGCATTGGTAGCCCACAGCTCTCTGGCTTCCTTGCCGTCTGCTGCATAGCAGACAATGCTGTCGTTCATGGTCTTGGCATAGATGCGTTGTCCGTCCTCGGACAGGCCGATGCTCTCACGTACTTGTGACTGGAAGGTGCGCCAGATGGTTTGTCCTGTCTGGAGATCAATGGCGGTCAAGGCACGTTTGGGATCAGCAATGAAGACTTTGTCGTCTGTTGCTACAGGCCAAACGGCTGCTGGTGAATAGTGTATACCAGGCAGTCCGTGTGTCCATTTCCAGCACTCGCGTCCTGTCTGTTGGTCGAGGGCGTAGAGTGTGTTGTCCCATGCACCGAATATGACTTTGCCGTCTGTCAGCAATGGACGGGTTTCGATGTAACCCAGTACGTCCGTGTAAGCCCATAGCAGTTTGCCGGTCTTCAAGTCGATGGCACGGAAGGTGTGGTCGCTGGCTCCGATATAGGCGGTGCCGTCAGCTATGGCTACGGCTCCAAGTACAGGTGCTGAGGCTTCGAGCGTCCATAGCAGTTGACCATTTTCGGCGTTGACACCATAGATGTGCTTGTCTGCCGAACCGAATACTACGATTCCGTTTGCTACGCCTGGAGTGCCCACAATGCGTTTCTGGGCGGAGAAGCTCCACAGACGCTTACCCTTTTTCAGACTGTAGGCGGTCAGTTGTCCCAAGTCGTCGGCTACAAATACACGTTTGCCATCTGTGGCGGGTGAGCAGTAGATGCCTACGCCCGTCTGTACCGTCCAGGCAGCTTTCACTTGCGGATAGGTCTGGTTGATGGAGTAATCGGGATATTTTTCAGCCTTGCCCTGATGGTCATAGTATTGGTGTGTGAGCGAAAGAGCAGCCCATTGTTGTTTGGGCTCACCGATACGCTGGGTATAGACGCGGATAGAATCCGGTCCTACCTCGTAGATGCCGTAGCCTGGCTTGCCGTCGGCATCGCGCAGGTTGCTGCGCATCAGGATGCCAGGAATGCCGTCGTAACTCAGCAGACGGTTGCGATGGTAGTGTCCTCCGATGAAAAGGCGGACGTTGTAGGGACGGACGGCATCAGTCACGTCATACCAGTTGTCCACGTCGCCTTCCATCATGGGATAGTGGGTAATGAGGATGACGGGGGTGTCCTTGCCTGCTTTTTTCATTTCATCTGTCATCCAGCGGATGTCTTGCGGTACTACGTGTCCGTAGGCCATACGCATCAGCGGCCCTGAGTTGAAACCCAGGAAAAGGATGCCCTTGTGCATGAATTCGAAATGTTCGCCGCCGTAGATATCCGAAAAGGCTGTGCAGCCCGATTCGCTCCATTTTGTCTCGTGGTTGCCCATGACGATGTAATAGGGCACCTTCAACAGGTCAAGACACGACTTCACACGTTCCATGCACAGACGGTCGCCGTTGTCAGTCAGGTCGCCTGTTACTAACACGAAATCGATGCTGTCCGTTGCGTTGATCTGTGCAATAGAGCGCAGCAGGTCTTCTGTCGGATTTGGATTACCCGGCGTGAAATGAATGTCCGTCAGTTGTGCAAAGCGGAAACGCTCCTGCTGTGCCCGCATGCCGTTTGAGAGCAGGAGCAACAGCAGGATGCTGATGTATAACTGATATTTGGGTAAGGTTAGCTTCATGATTTTAGTTGTTAGTTGAGTTAAAGAATTGCAGGATGTTATGCATCAGTTCGTTTCTCTCTTTTTCTGTACGGATGGTTTCGAACGGGAAGCCAAGTACGATGGTCTTGTAGGCTCCGCGGTAGGCGATACCTGCACTCAGATTGTTCTCAGCATAGCGCATGACGGTGTAGGCGCCTTGTGACGGTTCGATAGCGTCGGGCGATTCAACGGCGTACGACTCGGCGTTCAGTTCGTTGTGGTAAGTATAATTTCCTTCCAGACTTTCAAAAGGCGAAGGTACGCATTTGACGCGACCGTTACGGGCGGCCTGGCCTGTACGCCAGCGGTATTTCAATACATCGGTTGCAAATTTGCGGTCAGCTTCCTGAGAAGGAGCCAAACGGTTGTCCCACAAATCTGTGGCGACGTAGGCACCCGATACGAAGAGATTGCCGCCTTGATTACAATAGTCGGTCAGCGCACTTTGTAAAGCGGGGCTGAAGGTCTTGTATTCCAGCGGTTTGATTCCGCGTCCCATTTTGCTCTGACATTCCTTCCCCAGGATGAGGTCGGTATATGCATAGTCGGTCAGTGACACCTGATGATCTTCGACAGCTTCGTCGCTGCATGATACAAACGAATAACCGGCCTTCAAGATGGCTGCACCATGCAGGGCTGGATAGTCGAAGGTGTTGCCTGCTATGACCTGAGTCTCATAATCTCCGTAGCTGTCACCGAAGCCGGATGCATCATCGTCCATCCAGGGAATGGAGCGTCGGAATTCTTTCATGGAGCCGATGTAGCTGATATCCTTTATATAGGGTACGCCGTGGTCGAGGTTGTCTAAGAAGCCTGCCAGCAGTGTGTCGGCCGGAGCAGGTGCCACGAAGTCGGCGGGAGCACTGACGCGGTCGAAACCGTTGACTACAAGTACGCGTCCTTTGCTGTTGAAAGCGCGTCCTGCGGAAAGAATTTCGGACGGGAAGCTCTCACCGCCCTTGTTGACAGCCGTCACCTTGTAGCTGCATACCACGCCGGCAGGCAACGAAGCGCGGTAGTGATTGTCTTTTACCAGCACGCCGTTGTCGAAGTCACCGTTTCCGACGCGTGTATAGACGATGTATTGTTCGGGTTCTGCCGTAGGTTCAAGTGGATCGGATACGGGTTGCCAGGACAATTCGATTTCATCGTCTTCAATCATCTTTACCGACAGGTGGTCAACAGGGAGTGGCTGTACGATGTATTCTGTCCCGCTTACTGAGCTGAGGAACTGGAGCATGCCTTTGTATACGGCTCGGCTGACGGTGAAACGGAAGCGAGGATCGAGGCCGTAGCGCATGTCGGCGAAATTCTGATGCGAAAGCATTTCGAGCAGCATGGTGGGTACACGAGGTACGCGTGCTTCGAAGTAAGACTGATTCCACATACCGCGGCGGCTCCACTCGGGCTCGTACAGGGTGCGGATATCGCGTACGATGTTCGACTGAATGAGGTCGGTCAGGTCGCGAGCCAGGTAGCGGGAGGCTCCGTTGGTGTATTGTCCATTGTAGACGTTGGTATAGTAGATGCCCAGCGTGCCGATGATGGAGTCATTGAGCGTGGTGCCGGCATCAGAATGGAAGGCAAAGGCCAGGTCTATGGGGATGTTCAAACCTTTCTCGTCGGGATTGACAGAGGAACCTCCTGCCAGATAGTTCACCCAAATGCCGCGGCACTTGTAGTCGTCGGTATAGTCGTTCTTTCCTTGGCTTTCCGAATAGACGCTATCGGGGATGCCTGCCCATTGTAACCAATAGCGTGCGGCCTCGCAGAAGCGGGGATAAGTACTGACTTGAGGCTGACTGGTGCTATTGGACATGTCTGTTGCCAGTGGTGTAGCAGAGGAAAGGTTACGCTTGTCTGAGCTCTTCAGGTTTTCGGTTGTACCTTGAGAGGAACGGCTACGGGCAATGTTTCCCATGCCTCCGCCTATCTTGACGGCATCGGCGGTAACAATTCTTCCTGCTTTGTCGGAGCGGTTGCTCAAGGTAACCTTGCAGCTGTTGTTGCATCCCTTGTCGAAGCCGAAAGTTCCTAAATAAATCCATGTGCCTCCTCCCATCTTTTGGTTGACACTGAATTCGGTCTTTCCGCCACGGTGGTAAACGGTGTAGCGGGCGTCCTCCGTGCTGTTGGGCAGGGAGCGGTAGGATACGTAGACGGCATACTGGCCGCTTTCAGGGATTTCGGGTATCCATTCGGCTGTACTTTCTTCTCCTTTACGGATGGTTTCGGCTTGTCGGTAGGTACCTTCCTGAAAGGGATTTTCAAAGTCTTTGTAGATGTAGCGCTGGTGGGCGAATCCCTCTCCCTGGCCGTTGCTCCATTGATGGTCGGCATCGCGTTCAGTGTAGAGCGACTTCCCATCCAGACAACCGTCATTGTCCACAATCACTTCGTGGGTTTGCGTGTCGCGTTCGCGGGGCAGCAGTACGTTGGCACCTGCATTCTCGAGCATGGGCACGAGAAAGGGCAGGACATAACTTTGTGTGTAGAGGTCTTCTACCGTCTGGAAGATGCGTGCGCGCTGCCATTCCCAGCGGTCGAGCTTGGCCTCATAATAGAAGCCGTGGCTTTGCCACATGGCGATGTGCCGGTTGTTCAATCCTCGGGTAGGGGTATAGGGCGAAGATTTTTTGCTGACTAAGGGAATATTTTTTCCTGACTGGGGAAAAATTGCCTTCTTGTTCTTTTTGCTTCGGAGTGCCAGCGGAATCTGTTCTTCAATGCTCCGTCCGTTGGTTCGGATTTCAAGCTGGTAGGAGGCCCATTCAGCAGGGAGCATCGATTTTACGGTCCGATAGATTTCGTCCACATTGTCTTCGCGGAAGGGAATGTAGGAGCAGTTGATGTTGGCAAACAGCTGGAGTGTCTTGCCTTTTGTCGCCACTGAATCAATCTTGATCCGTCCGATGGATACTTCCCTTCGGGCAACGTTGTCCAAATAGCTGCCGATTTCTTGACGGAGGTCCATCGGAAGGTCTTGCGCGATTCCTGCAAGTGGGAATAAGGATGCGGCAAGCAAAGTTGACCGAAAGTAATGTTTTGCGTACATATTATGTTCTTCTATTAACTGTTTAAGTTCTTTTTTGTATCTTTTCGTATCAGCAGGGTCAGCCCGAGTGCCGTTATCAGAGCATTGATGATGAGAAGTTCGAAGCTGATCTGATAGCCGCCGAACCAAGCTTCGCTGTTGCTTTTCAGTACGTAGCAGAGGATGGGGGAGACTATGGCTACCAGTGGTACCCAGCGGTCGCGTACAGGCTTGCGGCAGGCCATGCCGAAGATGAACATGCCGAGGATGGGACCGTAGGTATAGGCGGCCAGGCTGTAGACGGCGTTGATGGCACTGTCGTCGTTCAGCTCGTAGAAGATGATGATGACGATGACCATCAGCAGCGACATGATGAAATGAATCAGTTTGCGCGTCAGCGACAGGTTCTTTTCATCCTGCTTTTCGTTGGCTTTCAGTATGTCGATGGTAAACGAGGTCGTCAGAGCAGTCAAGGCTGACCCGGCTGCCGAGTAGGCAGCCGCAATCAGTCCTATTATGAAGATAATACCTATGAAAATGGGGAAGTTTTCGCTCCACGCCACTTCTCCGAACAGGGCGTCGCCTGTCGTTTCCTGCCCAGGCATGTAGGCATCCGCATACATGTAGAGCAGGGTACCGAGCACTAAAAACAGGCCGATGACAAATATCTGTATGAATGAACTCAATATCATGTTTTTCTGCGACTCCTTGAAGTTTTTGCAGCTCAGGGTACGTTGCATCAGGTCCTGGTCGAGGCCTGTAGTGGCTATCACCATGAACACGCCGGCGATGAACTGCTTCCAGAAGTAGCGCCCGTCGTTGGGGTCGTCAAAGAAGAACGTCCGGCTGGTGGGATGGTTGCCAATGGCCGCCGGCAGGTCGCCGATGCCCAGGTTGAGGCTGCCTGCAATGAAGACGATGCAGCACACTACCGACAGCACAAGGCAGATGGTTTTCAGCGAATCGGTCCATATAAGCGACTTGACGCCTCCTTGGAAAGAGTAGAGCCAGATGAGGGCGACCGTGATGACTACGTTCAATGAGAAAGGTACGTTCAGCGGGGTGAAGACCAACGATTGCAACACGACGCACACCACAAAGAAGCGTACCGATGCCCCCAGCATCTTGGATACGAAGAAGAACCAGGCACCCGTGCGGTAGGAGGCAAGGCCGAAGCGGTTCTCCAGATAGCCGTAGATGCTCATCAGGTTCATCCGATAGAAGAGCGGTATCAGTACGAAAGCCACGAAGATGGAGCCGACGAAGAAGCCCAAAACCATCTGCATGTAGGAATATCCCCCGTGCAGCACGGCACCTGGGACGGAGATGAAGGTGACGCCCGAGATGGTGGCGCCGATCATGGCCAGTGTCACCATGTACCAGGATGACTTTCGGTTGCCGGTGAAGAAGCCTGCATTGTCGGCCTTGCGGCCCGTTATCCATGAGATGATGAACAGCAGGGCAAAGTAGCATGCGATGGTTGTGAGTATGATCCAAACGGTAGTCATTTCTATCAGTCTTTATATTCTTTTTGGCAAAGCATTGCTTTCGTCCTCGGAAAGCAGTGCTTTAGTCTTGGGAAAACATTGCTTTAATATTCGTATCTCTCTGAGGCTTATTCTGCATAGAGCAGATAAGGCTTGCGCTGTTCCTTGAACTTCTTCACGTCGTCCTGCCAGCAGGCCTTGATTTCGTCGGCATCCTTGCCGTCTTCAATCATCCGACGTACGTAATCTACGCCAATGAGCTTTTCGAAGAAGGAGGTGAAGAACTTGTCGCCGATATTCAGGTTGCGGTAGGCATCGATGACGTAGCTCAGGTCGAGCCCCCGCTTCCAGATTTCTTCGTCGCTCATGCCGCTCAGGTCGACGCCGTGGCACAACTTGTTCAGCTGGGGCGGGTTCTTGGCACCAGGCACGCTTCTTGGCGTGAAGCTGAAGCTGTAGCCTTTCATGTCGGGGTGTCCGTACACCTGGAAGGGCTTGTCTGTCCCTCTGCCCAGGCTGACTGGTGTCGCTTCGAAGTAGCAGGTCGAGGGGTAGAGGTAGACCGACGTCATGTTGGGCAGGTTGGGCGACGGCGGGATGGGGAGCCGGTACTTCGTCTGATGGGTGTAGTTCTTGCAGGGGATGACGGTCACGTCGCAGGTGCGCGATTCGGGCAGCCAGTGCTCGCCGTTGACCATCAGGGCCAGTTCGCCCAGCGTCATGCCATGGACAACGGGGATGGGCAGCCACCCCACGCCCGATTTGTGTTTCATGTCCAGCAGCGGGCCGTCCACATAGTGCCCGTTGGGGTTGGGGCGGTCGAGTATCAGCATCTTCTTTCCGTACTCGGCACAGGCGTCCATCAGTCGGCACATGGAAGCGTAGTAGGTGTAATAGCGGAGCCCCACGTCCTGAATGTCGACAATGAGCAGGTCGAACTTGTTCATGGATGCTTCGCTTGGCTTACCCAGCTTGCCGTCGTAAAGCGACAGGATGGGTACTCCCGTCTTTGAGTCTACAGAGCTTGATACATGTTCGCCGGCATCGGCGTCGCCTCGGAAACCATGTTCGGGCGAGAAGATGGCTACAACGTTGAATTGGTTTTCCAGCAGAACGTCCAGCAGGTGTTTGTTGCCTATCATGCCAGTGTGGTTGGAGAAGATGGCTATCCGCTTTCCTTCCAGCAATGGGAAGTATTCGGAAGTCTGTTCGTCGCCAGTGATGACTCTTTCATCTGTTTGTGCAAAGGCCTGCAGGGAGAGGGTACACAGGAGAAGGATGGATATAATCAGTTTTTTCATATGTACATGCTAAATATATATGGGCAAAGATACGATATTTTTTAGAAAGGCTTGTTCTTAATTTTTCCTATTCTTTCGGTTCATGGTATGATTCATTTCAAGGTAGTACCTGCTTGGAAAACTTCAGGCCAGCCCTCCCTGTTCATGGAAGGAAGGGCTGGGAACTGAAGTCTCTTTTGTACAATCAAAAAATTACCATCCTGGGTTTTGGGTCAGTGTATAGCCTTTGTCCTTGTAAACTGTTATCTGGTCGGCCGGAATGGCGCGCAGATAGTAGCGTTCGGAGTTCAGGTCACCTTTATTGAAGATGCGCAGGTCGTCGCCTTGCAGGTAGTTGATGTAACCTTTGTCCGTATCCTTGTTGGTCGGATCGGCAGGGTCGAACAGGAAGAGTACGCGGTCGCCACGATCGTTTTTCGACTTCATGCCTGCGTAATCGGCTACGTTGACATAGGCGCCCAAGAAGGTCTTGGTGGGAGTGCCGTCTGCATTTTCCGAATTCAGATATTCGAATTTTGCCCAGCGGCGGAGGTCTTCACCACGACGTCCTTCCATAATCAGCTCGATGCGACGTTCGCGGCGGATTTCCCACAGAACGGGATCCACTTCGGGGTCGCGGGCAGGGTCGTTGATGGCTACGCCATTGACGATGATGTTGCCATTGCCCAGCTGTACCTGAGGCATGGTTTCGGCTTCCGTACTTCCCCATTTTGTAAGCTGGCGCTGGCGGAGCTGGTTGATGGATTTGTCCAAGTCTTCCTGTGTAAAGGCGTCTCCTCCTACACGGGCTATCTCATAGCGTGCTTCTACATAGTTCAGCAAAACTTCTGCATAGCGGATGCAGGGAGCGTCTGCCGGGCTCAGGATACCTGTAACGAAGGAAGAATTGGTAGCAAACCATTCGTCGTTCAGGAATTTCTTGGTGGCATATCCTGTCGGTGAAGTTCCTGCGGTATAGTTGGTGCCCAGGGCACTCATGACGCGCAAGCTGTCGGCCACGGTCTGGTAAAGGCGCGGGTCACGGTTCTTGAACGAGTTCCAAATGCTTGGATCATCCTTGCCTTCGTAGAGTGGTGATTGGCCGATGGGCAGTCCGTCTGTGCAGAGGTAAGACTCGATGACATTTTGGGTGACGCCACCTTGTGTCTGGTCTTCAGGGCCGTTGTAGGACATCAGGGCGTTGCATTGCAAGCCTGTCGTATATTCACGATACCAGATTATTTCAGGATTGTTGGCCAAATCGTCTGTAGTGAACAGAGCATTGTAAGTATTGCCTATCCTGAATTTGCCTGAAGTCATGACGGCATTGGCTCCGTTGATGGCTCCCTGCAGCAGGGCTTTGATGTCGCTATCGGCTACGGTTTCCGAAGTCGGTCCGACAGTTGTGCCGTGGTACTTGAGCCATGTGGCGTGGTAGAGTAGTTCACGCGACATGTAGGCTCCTACTACGTAGCGGTTCACCTGGAGCTTGGTGTCGTCGTTGCGTACATTGTCCAACGCATATTGGAAGTCTTCCAGCACTTTTTGGGCAACGTACAGATAGGGGTCACGGTCCTTGTAAAGAGTTTCATCAGCAGGGTCAATCACTTTGTCAATGTAAGGCACGCCGCCATAAGACTTGAGCAAGGCGCTGTAGGCCATAGCACGGAAGTATTTGGCAACGCCTGTCCAATGATTCTTGGCTTCTTCGGAGATGTTCATGCCAGGAATCTTTTCAATCATGACATTGGCTTTGTAGATGATGCTGTAGTTGTTCGACCAGATGGACGTCTTGCTGTTCCAGTCGGTAGTGGCCGAGGTCGGGAAATAAATATAGCCGGCACTATACGTATTGGCATTGTTCAGGTTGATGAAGTCGTCTGTATAGTCGTCGCCCGAGAAATAGCCTCCGAATACGGTGTAATCTGTGCCATATCCTTTGAAGTAGGACGAATAGAAGTCTTGTGCATAGGTGCGCAAGGACGTTTCGGTTTGCCAATAGGTATCATTGGTTTGCTTGTCCAACGGCTCCTTGTCAAGGAAGTTTTCGCAGCTGCTTAAGGATGCGAGCGCCAGCATGCAAGCAGAATATAATAGATGTTTCTTTTTCATGATTTAAAGTAATGTTAGGTTATAAACTGAGCTGAATACCGAAAGATACGGTCTTCTGATAAGGATAGCTACGTCCGAAGTTACGTGCATCGCTGCTGGAACCTACGGTGCGGATACCGATTTCGGGGTCGATGGCCGGTTTGAGGCCGTCTACCGTGAAGAGGTTCTCACCCGTGAAATAGATACGCAGGTTTTGTACCTTGAACTTGCTCAACCAAGTCTTGGGAAGCGTATATCCTACAGTAAGAGTCTTGAGACGCATATAAGCCATGTTCAGCAGGTAGCGGTCGTTTACGTTGTAGTTACCCGTCTGTGCCTGGTTGTAAACCATTGGTCTTGGATAGTAGGCATCCTGATTTTCAGGTGTCCAATAGTCTTCGGCGCCTACATAGTAAGGCTCGCCTGTCGTGAAGCCTGGCAATACTTGGTTACCGGCAGCCCACAGGTTACGCTTGCCTACACCTTGGAAGAACATGCTGACATCAAATCCTTTCCATGCAGCGTCCAGATTCAAACCGAACTGGAGGCGAGGCAGTGCATTGCCAATGATGGACATATCGCCAGGAGCTGTAGTTTGCGTACCCTTTTCAATCTTTCCGTTATCGTCCAAATCTTTGTAGAGCACATCACCAGGGGCAAATTGGTAATTGCCGGGGAATACTTGGGTCTGGTCGGGAATGTCTGCTTTCAAGCTGCCGTCGGCGTTGAAGTCGTTTTCAGTCAGGAAGCGGTCGAACTGCAAGCCCCAGATGTCACCCAGTACCATACCTTCTTTGTAAGCGCTGGTGCTCCACCAACCGGTAGCACCATAGGAAGGAAGTTGGGTATTGTTGGTCCACTTGGTTACTTCTGTACGGTCATCGGACAGAGAAGCCGTTACACCAAAATGGAATCCGTTCTTGAACGTATGACGATAGTCTACGGCCAGTTCCCAACCTTTCGTTTGGATTTCACCCATATTTTGATACGGAGCTGTGGCGCCAAGTGTCCAAGGCAGGTTGGCTGTTGTCAAGATGTCGCTTGTTTTGCGATTGTACCAGTCGAATGTTACTCCCAGTGCGTCATCAAAGAAGCGGGCATCGATACCTAAATCCAGAGTAGAAACTTTTTCCCAAGAAAGGGTCGATGAAACCAAAGTAGGCATTTGGGTAGACTGAACTTTCTGTCCGTCGATGATCCAGCTGTCTTGTGCAGTAGTCAGGGTAGATACAAAGCGGTCAGTACCTACATCCTGGTTACCAATCATACCCCAAGATCCACGCAGTTTCAATGTGCTGAGGTAAGGTTTCAGCGGAGCCATAAAGGCTTCTTCCGAGATACGGTAACCTGCCGAGAATGAGGGGAAGAATGCAAAGCGGTCTCCTGACGGGAAACGTGAAGAACCGTCGTAACGTCCGTTCACCTCAATCATGTAACGATCTTTGTAGGCGTAGTTGATTCGGCCAAAGAAACCTGCAACCGACCACCATGTATGCGAACTGCTGGTTGTCTGATCGCCCGTTGCCATGTTCAGTTCAGGCTTTTCCGGATCCAGCAGGCCTTTGCGTTGTGCCCAATAGTATTCGTATTCACTCTTTTCAAGGTTCGAACCGCCCATTACCTTGAAGTCGTGGTCGCCCCAACGCTTGGAGTATGTGGCTACGATGTTGGTTGTCAAGTTCTCGGTACGTCCATTCTCTTGATATACATAATCATAGCTGCTGGAAATGTAGTTCTTGTAGGCACCTCTCAGGTCGTCTACGGTTGGTCTGGCCGTAAAAATATCGTATCCGGCTGTCTTGCTGGGGGTACCATATTTCTTGTATCGGTCGTTGATTGTGCTGTATACAAAGTCAACGTCAATACTCAAATCTTTGATAGGCTTAATGGTTACACCGCCGGTCAGACGTACATATTCGCGTTCCTTATTGGTCATAGGGGCAGTGCTTTGTTCTGTCAAGGCGTTGCGGAATGGCTTGCCTTCAAATGTGCCATAAGGCATCATCGGTTGCCAGCGGTACAGGTAGTACAGTTGGTCATACAAGTCTGAATTGTAATTGAACGGTTTGTCATAGTCTGAGCGGGTGAACATGACACCTGTACGGATAGACACGTATTTGCTTAAATCGGAATTTAAAGAAATGTTGGCGTTGTATCTCTTGTAGGAATCCGAGTTGATTTCCATCATACCGTCCTGACCCAGATAACCCAATGCAATGTTGTAGTTGGTCTTGCCGTTTCCTCCATTGATTGAGATGTTGTGGGTCTGTTGGGGTGACCAGTTTTTGATGTACATGTCATACCAGTCCCATGTACGATAAAAGAACATGCCTCCATCACGGAATTCGAAATCACGTCCCAATTCCATATCAGGGCCGAATTGATCTCCGTAGCCATAGGCATCCCAATATTCTTTCATTTTTTGTACGGCCGTTGCGTCGACACGAATGTTGCCTACTACGTTGTAGAATGCTGTTGCATCTTTGGATTCATTCATGACTCCTTGCAGGTTGATGTCTGCCTGTTGCCAGCCAGGGAGTTGCTCCGGCGTTTTGGTCGGAGTACGCCATGCAAAGTTGTTGGTATATTTGATGGAAAGGCGTTCGTGTTTGGTTTTGGACTTGGTGGTAATCAACAATACGCCGAATGCACCACGTGCACCATAAATAGAGGCTGAAGCCGCATCTTTCAATACAGAGATGCTTTCGATATCATCGGGGTTGACCATGGATATATCGGTTACCTCTACGTTATCGACCAAAATCAGCGGATTGGCGTCGCCGTTCGGTGAACCTATACTTCCACGAATCTTGATTGTCGGTGCGCCACCTATTTCACCGGAGTTAGTCGTAACGGTCAAGCCTGGTACACTTCCTTGAAGGGCACGTCCGATATCGGTGATGGGTCGGCTGTCGATGGTTTTGTTTACATCCACCGATGCGACGGCACCGGTCAGGTTTACTTTCTTTTGTGAACCATAACCAACGACTACCACTTCGTCCAGCAACTCTGTGTCATCTTTTAATGTGACACGTAAATTGGGAGCAGCTTTGACTTCTTGTGTCGTATAGCCCACGAATGATACTTGGATGATGGCGTTGGGCTTTACTTCCAGTTTGATTTTTCCATCCAGGTCTGTGATGCCGCCATTGGTTGTACCTTTTTCAATGACATTGGCTCCGATAATGGGCTCGCCATTGGCATCTACGACAGTGACCATGACGGTTTGGGTTTGCATTTGTTCCATTGTTTCATTGGAACGTTCGGAAGCTGTCCGTGCAGCGGCGGTTGGAGCGCTTCCGCTTAGAAATAGTGCTGTAATGGCTACAGCTGCGAGGAGCTTTCTGTTTGAAAAACCTCGTTGTCTGCGGTCCTCTTTCATAAGTAATGATTTTGTTAAAATTAGGTTTGGTATATTATAATTAAGTAACTGGTTTGTACATATCCATTTGAGCATTCCTCTTTGAAGGCTTATTTGTTGAACCTTCAGCAATTTTATACTCGGAAATAAGATATATGCTGTTCCATTTCTTTTCAAAGATAGTTTTATTTTTATATTTATTGCTATAAGTTATATCATATTTTTGATTTATATTCTATATTTTACTATAATTTACACTTAGAATTCCTTATGGAATTCGAAACTATTGTATTTGAATATTAAAAAGTGTTTTATGTCTGTACATTGGAATTAATATCGGAATTTTCTGATGGAAATGAAAAGTATAAAAAAGAGGCTGCTCCTATCATTGGGAACAGCCTCCTTAAATGCTCTATGAATTATATCGGTATTTTACCATCCCAGGTTCTGACCTAAGTTGGGGTTGAGCGTGATCTGGCCACTTGGAATTGGGTAGAGATAGTGCTTTTTGTCAAAAGTACGTTTGTTTGTTCCATATCCGTCGATGTAGTTGCCGTCAAACTCTACTTCTTCGTTTGTCCTGTCGTTAATCAGGTTGGCTCCCAAACGGATATCAGGATTCCTTTCTGTATCCAGTTTGTCCAGTTGATGCCAGCGGATCAAATCCCAATAACGGAAGTCATTGTCGAGCATCAGTTCGCAACGGCGTTCGCGGCGGATTTCCCAAATCAGCGGGCTTACTCCCATGTCGTTGTCACCTGCATCTGCTACTTCTGTTGTGATTGGCGGCAGACCTGCACGGGCTTTCAACTTGTTGATAGTGTTGTTTAGGTCTTCATTGGTAATGGTTCCAAGTTCGGCTTTGGCTTCTGCATAGTTCAGGTAGATGACAGACAGCCAATAGAGCGGAGCTGCAGTATAGTTCTTTGAAGTAGTCTGACGATAGGACGCTTCCAATTCCACATTGTCGAACTTGCAGATGCCATAACCGGAAGAGGATGTCATGGCAATACCGCCAACTACGCGCTGCCATGGGTTGCCCATATAGCATAGTACTGAGTCTACAATCTGTCCCAAACGTTGATCGCGTACTTCCAACAGCTTCTGGATATTCAAGTGTTCTGCGCCATCGACAGCTGATACTTCCATAACACCTGCGTCGGTATTGTCATACGAAGTGTTGGCTGCAGTTTTACCATCCAAGAACAAGAATGAATCGAATGCATCCTTTGAGATACCATCCATCTGGGTACTACTGCAAGTATAGGCAATGGTAGAGTGTGAGAAATAGTCCTTCTTGTACTCTTTGTAGAAGATGATTTCAGAATTTCCGGACAGCGTAACGGAATTGTAAATTGCCCGATAGCTGGCAATATCTGTTCCCAATGTGTAGTCGGGCATCACTTGTTCGCAGGCATCTACACAGGCTTGCAAGAATTTGTTGGCTCCTTCCAAGTCAGCAGCCTTTCCGTTTTCGTCTTGCGTACGGTATTTGCGGAAAGTGCCTTCCCACAAACAGATGTGTGCCTTCATGGCGTTGGCCATGTTGCGTGACCAAGTAGTTTTAGAATCTACATCTTCAATGTTTTCGCATGCAAAATTCAAGTCTTCCAGTACCTTGTCCATAACGTCGTCACGATCATCGCGGGCTGCAAAGAGAAGCGGATCGTTGATATCGGGTACATGGTCGAGCCATGTGCAATCGCCGTACTTGCGTACCAAGTCCCAGTATTGCCATGCACGCATCAGGCGGGCTACGCCAATCCAGTGATTTTTGGTAGTTTCATCCATATCGGTCGCCTGTTCGTTCAGAGAGGTTATCATGGCGTTGGCACGGCGTATCTCATCCCATGTGGAAGACCAGTTGCCGTCGGAGGCTGGTACATTGATGTATTTCCAGTTGTCAAATCCTGAGCCTACCTGGTCGTCGGTGAGTGATTTGAAGAAGAAGTCTCCCGTACCTCCTGAATTGCCATAACCGGTAAAGAGGTTATAGAATGTTGCGGCATAGCCTTCTACGCTGGACGGATTGTTCCAGAACAACGGGCTGTCCGTGAATTTGTCGAGCGGCTCTTTGTCGAGCATATCGGTACAGCTTGACCATGTAAGCGAGCCGAGCAAAAGTGCGCTATATAATAATGTTTTCTTTTTCATGATTCTTGTCTTTAGAGTTTAGAATGTTACTTGAAGTCCGAAAGAAATGGTTCGTGTGATAGGCGCTACACGTCCCCATACGCCGTTGCTGTTGCTACCTGTATCACTGGAGTCGATTTCAGGGTCTACAGGGGCATAGCTGTTGTTGATCAGCTCACAGAGGTTTTCGGCTGTGAAGTAGATTCGTGCTTTCTGCATGAAGCATTTCTTGGTCCATTCTTGAGGCAGGGTGTAACCTACAGTCAGGTTCTTGAAACGCAGGTAAGAACGGTCAATCAAGTATTTGCTTTGCGGATAGAAGTTGTTCTTGCCAGCTGCGATACCTGATACGGTTCCTGTGGCTCCGTTGCCCGGATAGAGACGGGGATAGAATGCATCGGTGTTTTCTTCTGTCCAATAATCCATCTGGTTGGCATAGATACCATCGGCACCACGAGAGAACGGCATTACAAATGCACCATAAGACCACTGATCCCATTTGCCGACACCTTGGAAGTACATGTCGAGGTCAATGCCTTTCCATGAACCGCCCAAGCGGAAGCCATACTGGAAGCGCGGAGTAGAATTACCGATGACTTTCAAGTCACCCATGTCGTCTTTAGTTCCGTTACCGCCGTCAATGACACCATCACCGTTCAAGTCTTTGTACTTGATGTCGCCGGGGCCATAAGCGAATGTTCCACCACTGACCAGACCATCTTGATCGGCGATGCCTTGAGCATAACCGGTACGGTTGCCTTCAGCATCGTAGGTGAAATCGTCTTTTGTGAAATAACGGTCTGTTTCAAAGCCGTAGATGTCACCATATACCTTACCGGTGAAATAGTCGCTCAAGATACCGGTCGGATTGTTCCAGTTGGTGACAACGGTCTTGCAGTCAGACAAGTTACCGTTTGCATATACGGTGAAGTCACCAAACTGCTTGTTCCAGCTGACGTTCAATTCCCAACCACGGGTGCGGAGTGAACCGGCGTTAGTGTAAGGCTCAGTTGTTCCCAACATATCGGGCAGGGTGACGCCCGGAGCCAACATGTCCAAAGTCTTACGCTGGTACCAGTCGAACGATACATTCAGTTCGTTGTTCATGAAGCCCAAATCGAGACCCACATCGAAGGTGCGGATGCGTTCCCAAGTCAGTGTGCTGGAAACCAAAGACGGAGTGTCGTACATGTTGACGAATGTGCCGTCACTTCCCAGCCAGTGTTGTCCGCTCAGAGCATTGATGGTTGATATGAACATGTCTTCACCAATGGCTTCGTTTCCGATTTCACCGAAAGAGGCACGGAGTTTACCGTTGCTGACAATGTTGCGCAGGTTCTCAAAATAGTTTTCCTGACTGAAGCGATAACCCAGTGATCCAGAGGGGAAGAATGCCCAACGATCGCTGGCGGGGAAAGAGGACGAACCGTCGAGACGTCCGTTCAGTTCCAGTAACCAGATTTCGTTCCAGTTGTAGTTAATACGGCCAAAATAACCGGCTGTAGCGGAATGGATATGACGTCCGGCTACAGTTTGGGTACCGTTGGCCAAATTGAATTCAGGCTGGTCCGGATTCAACAGACCTTCTCTCTTGGAACGGTGCCAAGTATACTCTTGTCCTTCTGCGTTACCGCCCAGCATGATATTGAAATTGTGCTTGTCGGCCAAGGTAAACTCATAGTTGGCGTAGAGGTTGAAAGCATAAGAGGTCGTTCTTTCACTCTGTTGCTGTAAATAGGTGCTGGACGTGATGGTCGTCGGTGCAGACATGTTGCCCCATGTGTCGTAGCCAGATACCGGCAGACCTACCATATCTTGGAACAGGTTCTTTACATTGTAGGTGTAGTCGGCATTTACGGTCAGTCCTTTGGCAAGTTTGGCTTTGGCAAAACCGGTCATACGTACATAGTTGGTGGAAGTTTCTGTGTCGCCTGCCTGCTTCAGATACATGATCGTGTTACGCAGGTCGGTACCGTTGATGGTACCCAGCGGTTCGAAGAAGCTACCCCAACGCCACATGTACTGGTAGGGGGTACGGCGGGTATTAGGCTCGGTATACGTACGGTCGGTAAAGCTGAAGCGTCCGCCGATTTGCAACCAGTCGGTTACGTCGGAGGAGATGTTGGCATTGACGTTGTATCGTTTCAGCTTATCGGTATTGAAATTCAGCTGTCCTTCTTTCTTGTCATAGCCTACAGACAGGTAATAAGTGGTTTTGCCACTGGTGCCTTGTACGTTTACGTTATGGCTTTGAGAGGGAGCCCAGTTCTGGTACATGATGCCTACTACATCCCAGTCGGCATAGAACATGGCTTTACCCGTTGTCGGATCCAGGTAATAGTCACCTACGTTGTCCATGCTCTGATAGGGCTGCATCTCGCGATAGCCTGCTTTTTTATGTCCATGCTGTTCCTGCCAGGCTTCGGCGTACGGAAGCATTTCGTCCATATACATACCGAACAATTCGGGAGGAGTAGCATTGCGCTCGTTGACTTCAATCAAGGCTCTGAGCTGGGAGGGAACATCTGCATATTCGGGCAAGATGCTCGGAGTGCTCCATGCGAAGTTGTTGGAGTAGTTGATGGTGAATTTGTCTTTCTTCGTACCTTGTTTGGTGGTGATCAATACAACACCGAAGGCGGCACGCGAACCATAGATGGAGGTGGAAGCTGCATCCTTCAGCACAGATACGCTGGCAATGTCTTGTGGATTGATAAGCGAAAGGTCGTCCAAGGGAACTCCGTCGACGATAATCAAGGGGTCACTTGTCTCGCTATTGCTCAGGGTACCGACACCACGGATGGTCATGCTGGGCTGTTCGTTGATACCACCTTGGGTATTCAGAATGGTCAGGCCAGGAACTACACCCTGAAGGGCTTTGGTGACATCCATCTGTGGTTTGGCTTCCAAGGCCTTGTTGACGTCTACGGTCGATACGGCACCTGTTACATTAACCTTTTTCTGTGAACCGTAACCGACAACAACTACTTCGTCCAGCATTTCATTGTCTTCGGCCAATACGACTCTCATCATATTGGAGGTGGCTTTTACTTCTTGGGTTTTGTAGCCGATAAAGGAAATTTGGAGGACGGCTCCCTGGCGTACGTTGAGGGTGAACTTGCCGTCTACGTCGGTCAGACTTCCGTTGGTCGTCCCTTTTTCAAGGACGTTGGCTCCGATGATGGGTTCTCCGTTTGAATCCACTACCAGACCATTGACGGTCAAGGCTTGCATCTGTTCCATCGTTTTGGGAGTCTCACTGGAAGTACTCGGAGCAGCGTTGGCTGGTCCGTTGCTTAGGAGCAGTGTGCCGCATAAGGCCACTGTCGTGAGAAGTTTACCTCTGGAGGTAAATTTCAATAGTTTGTGATCTTCAGTCATAAAAGAAAAGATTTTAAAATGGTTTGACAATGTAGTTGACGCTGATTGGAGAATGGCCTTTGCTTTATATAGGGAAGCGAAGGGTAGCAGTCGTGTAGGTATTCTGCGAGGCAGATTTCCTTTGCGTCTGAAAATCAATGAGGTGAAAATTTTGGGTTCATAGGCATCTCTTTTTCAATGTTGATATCTAAAAAGTTGTTTACAAAGCAAAAATGTTTCGTTCTGTTTTGGAAAGATTATTTTGCTTTCTTTATCACAAAGATATATTATTTTTGGGAAAAAGAATAAAAACTATACATTTTTAATGTTTAGGCATCGTTTTTTGTATTCTATAACATATTAGATTCGAAAAGGTTTTCTCTTGACTGGAGAGGCGGCAGGAGGTGGTTGTTTGTGTTTGTCGGATTTGTGGGAAATGGTTCAGCCTTCTTCCACCTCAATATTCATGGCATGGTATTCAATCAGTCCGTTGATGGGGGTCTCCTCAATGACTTGCAGATTGATGTCGAATTCTTGGGCGACATAGCGCAGGAGGTCGGCATAGTGGTAGGCCAGCGAACCGACGAAACGCACGGGGTAACTATGGTAGTCGTACTGGCAGACGCAGCGGGTGAAGAAGTTGCGCAGGTTGCCGGTTATCAGGTCGTAGACGTAGTCGTTGTCCAGGTAGTCGGCCAGGAAATAGGAGAGGGTGCCGAGGAAGCGGTTGGGGAAAGGACGGTTGTAGACAGACTCCATCACTTCGTTGGCATTGATACGGAATTTCTCGTAAAAGTCGTTGGTCACGTCCTTAGGGGCAAGCCCTTTCAGTACGTCAGACAGAAACAGTTTCCCCATGACGGCGCCACTGCCTTCGTCTCCTAATATATAGCCGCCGGCCTTGACGTTCTTCACAATGATTTTGCCATCGTAGAAGCAGGAGTTGGAGCCGGTACCCAGGATACAGGCAATGCCGGCATCGCATTGGAAGAGTCCGCGGGCGGCTGCCAGCAGGTCGCTTTCCACTTGGATAGGGGTCTTGAACTGGGCAACAAGCGATGCGCCTACGATGTTTTTCTTTTCGTGGGACGTGCAGCCGGCGCCATAGAAATAGACTTGTTCCAGCTTCTTTTTGAAAAATAGCTCGGGCAGCCCCAGCCGTACACTTCGGCTGATTTCACGACGGGTCTGGAAGAACGGGTTGAGCCCTTCGGTAAAGGCTCTTTGTATCAGGGTGTTGTCCTCTACCAAGGCCCATTCAGTGCGTGTGGAACCGCTTTCGGCTATTAGTTTCATGGCATGCTGTTTTTGTATTTCCGTACAAATATATAGATTTTTTTAGAAATTATCACAGATGGGGCAGATTTAACTTTTCCTGTTGTCTGTCCCATCTGTGGTGAGTGAGTATGAGGGGAAGAGCCTCTCCAGATGTCAGAGGGTGTTTTCCTTGATCAGATACTCAGCAATCTGTACGGCGTTCAGCGCAGCACCCTTCTTGATCTGGTCGCCTACAATCCAGAAGGTCAGTCCGCAATCGTTGGTCAGGTCCTTGCGGATGCGGCCTACGTAGACGGGGTCTTTGCCGGCCAGGAAGAGGGGCATGGGGTATTCCTTTTCGGCGGGGTTGTCCATCAGCACCAGTCCTTCGCCTTTGCTGAAGGCTTCGCGGGCTTCTTCTACCGATACGGGACGTTCAGTTTCCACCCAGATGCTTTCTGAGTGGGAGCGCAGGGCGGGCACGCGGACGCAGGTGGCGCTCACTTTGACGTCGGAGTGCATGATTTTGCGCGTCTCGTTATACATCTTCATCTCTTCCTTCGTATAGCCGTTGTCGGTGAAGACGTCGATCTGCGGGATGAGGTTGAAGGCCAGCTGGTAGGCAAACTTCTCGACGGTGACAGGCTCGCCGGCCAGCACCTGGCGGTATTGGGTGTACAGCTCCTCCATGGCGGCGGCTCCGGCACCGCTGGCTGCCTGATAGGTGGCTACGTGAACGGTCTTGATGTGCGAAAGCTGTTCGATAGCTTTCAAGGCAACGACCATCTGGATGGTGGTGCAGTTGGGGTTGGCAATGATGCGGCGCGGACAGTCCTTGGCGTCGGCGGCATTGACTTCGGGTACGACCAGAGGTACGTCGGCATCCATGCGGAAGGCGCTGGAGTTGTCTATCATCACGGCTCCGTACTTGGTGATGGTCTCGGCGAATTCTTTCGATGTGCCTGCGCCTGCGGAAGTGAAAGCGATGTCCACACCTTTAAAGTCATCGTTGTGCTGCAAGAGTTTGACCTCGATCTGTTTGCCGCGGAAGGTATATTTGGTACCGGCGCTGCGTTTCGAACCGAACAAAACTAACTCGTCCAACGGGAAATTTCTTTCATCGAGCACGCGCAGGAATTCTTGTCCTACGGCTCCGCTTGCTCCAACAATTGCTACTTTCATTTCTTTATTGCTTTAGTGGTTTATTAAAATGTCAATTCAAGGCGCAAATTTACAACATTCTGTGATTATAACGATGGAAGTCGTTTTTATTTTTGATAAAAACATGCCTGGTTTGTAGGACGATTGGCGGCGGATGGCGGAAAGCATTGCTTTCGCCCTCGGAAAACGTTGCTTTTGTCCTTGTAAAGCAGTGCTTTCTGCCAGAGAAAAGCGGGCGTTTTGTTGAAAGTAGGCGGGGAGGGTAGTGTGGAGTGAAAATTTTTTTGCTATTTTTGCACAAGAAATCAAAAAGACGCAAGCCTATGGAATGGTTAGACTTCAGTTTGAAACTTCCCGTAACTGACCCTACATGGATTTTCCTCCTTGTATTGCTCATCATTTTGTTTGCGCCCATTCTGCTGACCAAGTTGCGCATACCCCACATCATCGGCATGATTCTGGCGGGCTTGGCCATCGGCGAGCATGGGTTCAACATCCTGGTGCGCGACAGCAGTTTCGAGCTTTTCGGCAAGGTTGGTGTCTATTATATCATGTTCCTGGCGGGGTTGGAGATGAACATGGCCGACTTTAAGAAGAACCGCGGCAAGGCGGTAGTTCTGGGGCTGCTGGCCTTCATCATCCCCATTGGCATCGGTATGGTGACCAATGTCCTGCTGCTGAAGTACAGCCTCGTGACGTCCATCCTGCTGGCCAGTATGTATGCCTCGCACACGTTGGTGGCCTATCCCATCGTGATCCGTTATGGCATTTCGCGCCATCGGAGCGTGAGCATTGCCGTGGGCGGTACGGCCGTCACCGACACGTTGACGCTGCTCGTGCTGGCCGTCATCAGCGGTGTCTTCAAGGGCGAGGCGGGAGGCTTCTTCTGGATATGGCTGGTGGTGCGCTTCGTGGTGCTGGCCTTGCTCATCATGTATCTTCTGCCGCGCATCGGGCGCTGGTTCTTCCGCCGCTACGATGACAATGTGATGCAATACATCTTCGTCCTGGCCATGGTGTTCCTCGGCGCGGGGCTGATGGAGCTCATCGGCATGGAGGGCATTCTGGGCGCCTTCCTCGTGGGCTTGGTGCTGAACCGTCTCATACCTCATGTGTCGCCGCTGATGAGCCACCTGGAGTTTGTGGGCAATGCCTTGTTCATCCCTTATTTCCTGATAGGCGTGGGCATGCTGATTGACGTCCACGTCATTTTCGGCGGGGGCGATGCCCTGAAGGTGGCGGGCGTGATGATTGTGGTGGCGCTGGTGGGCAAGTGGATTGCTTCGTGGCTGACGCAGAAGATTTACCGCATGTCGGTGCTCGAACGCGAGCTGATGTTCGGCTTGAGCAATGCGCAGGCGGCGGCCACACTGGCGGCCGTGCTGGTGGGCTACAACATCATCCTGCCCGACGGCAGCCGTCTGCTCAACGAGGACGTGCTCAACGGCACGGTGCTCCTCATCCTGGTCACCTGCATCGTCAGCTCCTTCACCACCGAGCGGGCGGCACGCAAGATAGCCATGGGTGAGGCCCATCCCGAGGAAGACCGCTCGCGCGAACCCGAAAAGATACTGATACCTGTGGCCAACCCCAATACAATCGAGTACCTGATGAACCTGGCACTCGTCATCCGTGACCCCAAGCAGAAGGACAACCTGCTGGCCTTGAATGTCATCAACGACCATTCGGGCACCGATGCCCTGGAGCAGCAGGGCAAGCGTTACCTGGAGCGTGCGGGCAAGATTACGGCTTCGGCCGGCGTGAAGCTGAAGTGCATCAGCCGCTATGACCTGAACATTGCCGCCGGCATCATCCATACGGCTCGCGAGCATGGGGCTACGGATGTCATCATCGGCCTCCACTGGAAGGTGAACATCGTGGATTCCTTCTTCGGCATGCTCACCGAGAACCTGCTGAAGGGACTCCATCGCGAGGTGATGGTGGCCCGCTTCCTGATACCCATCAATACCCTGCGCCGCATCATCGTGGCCGTGCCGCCCAAAGCCGAGTACGAGGCCGGCTTCCAGAAGTGGGTGGAGCACTTCTGCCGCATGGGCAGTACGTTGGGATGCCGCGTCCACTTCTTTGCCAACGAACAGACGGGCAACCTGCTCCAGGCATTGGTGCAGAAGAAGCACAGCGATACGCTGACCGAGTTCTCCCGCCTTGACGAATGGGAAGACCTCTTGCTCTTGACCGGTCAGGTGAACTACGACCACCTGCTGGTAGTCATCAGTGCCCGCCGCGGCTCCATCTCCTACGACAGCTCGTTCGAGAAGCTGCCCGGCCAGTTGGGGCGCTACTTCACGAACAACAGTCTCATTGTGCTCTATCCCGACCAGCTGGGCGATCCGCAGGAAGCCCTTTCCTTCTCCAATCCGCAAGGCAGCAACGAGAGCCAGCACTACGAGAAGGTGGGCCGGTGGTTCTATAAATGGTTTAAAAAGGAAAGCTGATGGAAGACTGGAAACAACGTACACGCCTGCTGCTGGGCGAAGAGAAGAGCGAACGCTTGCGCCAGGCCCATGTGCTGGTGGTAGGCGTAGGAGGTGTGGGAGCCTATGCGGCCGAAATGCTTTGCCGTGCGGGGGTGGGGCGTCTGACGCTGGTCGATGCCGACACCGTCCAGCCCACCAACATCAACCGCCAGCTCCCGGCCCTGCACTCCACGCTAGGGCAGCCCAAGGTCGAAGTCCTTGCCGTCCGCTTCCGCGATATCAACCCCGAGGTGGAACTCACCGTCCTGCCCGTTTTCCTGAAGGACGAGAACATCCCCCGTCTGCTCGATGCCGCCCGCTACGACTTTGTGGTCGATGCCATCGACACCCTGGCTCCCAAGTGTCACCTGATAGCTGAAGCCCTGAGGCGGCGCATCAAGATTGTCTCCAGCATGGGGGCGGGTGCCAAGAGCGACATCACGCAGGTGCGTTTTGCCGACGTCTGGGACACTTACCATTGCGGCTTGAGCAAGGCCGTGCGCAAGCGGTTGCAGAAGATGGGCATTCGTCACAAGCTGCCTGTCGTGTTCAGCACCGAGCAGGCCGACCCCAAGGCCGTGCTGCTGACCGACGACGAACGAAACAAGAAATCGACTTGCGGCACGGTGAGCTACATGCCTGCCGTCTTCGGCTGCTACCTGGCGGAGTACGTCATCCGCCGGCTATAATAATAAGGAAAGAAAGTATGATACGACTCGAACAGATAACCAAGAGTTTCGGCAGCCTGCAAGTGTTGCGTGGCATTGACCTTGAGATACAGAAAGGCGAAGTGGTGAGCATCGTCGGCCCCAGTGGTGCCGGCAAGACCACGTTGCTTCAGATAATGGGTACCCTCGACCGCCCCGATACGGGTACGGTCTGCATCGACGGCGTTCGTGTCGACGGACTGAAGGAACGCGAGCTTTCCGCCTTCCGCAACCGCCGCATCGGCTTCGTCTTCCAGTTTCACCAACTCCTGCCTGAGTTTACAGCCTTGGAGAATGTCATGATACCCGCCTTCATTGCCGGGCAGGGGCGGCATGAAGCCCAGGCTTCAGCGCTCGAGATGCTGACAATGATGGGCCTTGCCGATCGCGCTTCGCACAAGCCCAACGAACTTTCGGGCGGCGAGAAGCAGCGTGTGGCCGTGGCACGTGCCCTTATCAATCATCCGGCCGTCGTGTTGGCCGACGAGCCTTCGGGCAGCCTTGACACCCATAACAAGGCCGAACTGCACCAGCTCTTCTTTGACCTGCGCGACCGTCTGGGGCAGACGTTCGTCATTGTGACCCACGACGAGAGTCTGGCTTCCATTACCGACCGTACCATCCATCTGAAGGATGGGGAAGTCGTGGCGGATATGGCGTCTGCTATCTGAGGGTAATGGGACTTTGCTTCGAATATCACTTCCTTTGATTAGAAATCGTACCTGAAAACTTTCACCACAGATTACCCGGATTTTCACAGATTGCTCGATTGGTTCATTTAATTATCAAGTATCGTCTGTGTTAATCTGAGTAATCTGTGGTGAACTTTAAGAGCATTCTGCCAATTTGCTGTTTTTGTAAGATATCTTTATCCCCTTCGTCCGATTTCTCTTTCCGTCTTCTTAGAACTCTTTCCCGGCGTCCTATGGGAATGTTTGAAACCAAGAGGCCTTATGTTTGAAACATTCACCCCCTATGTTTGAAACATTCGCCCTTTGGGGTTTAAACCCAGGAAAGAGGACAGGAAGGGACTGTCTGGCTTCCAGTTGGACTTGCGTAAATATTATTGATTTATTCGAAACTTAGGTAGTGACTGATTCGCTCCAGGTCTTCGCGTGTGAACTCTTCATAGAGGACGAATGGTTTGAGGCTTTTCAGGGGGCCATGTTTGCGTCGGTATTCTACCAGTGCTTTGGCCTGGTAGAAGTTGAGGTAAGGATGGCGGCGCAGGCGGTCTACACTGGTGCGGTTGACGGGGATGTGGCGGATGGCGGTGGTGTCGACGCGAAACCAGTCGGTCAGTTGGCGGTAGTCGAGGTTGATTTCTTCCAACTGGCTGAGCTGGTAGAAGCCTCCCAGCTTTTGTCGGTATCCACTGATGAGGCGTGCGATGCCGCTTCCGATGCCGGGTATCTTTTTCAGTTCGGTGGTATCGGCACGGTTCAGATCGACCAGAGTGCCGGGAGCGTATTTCAGAGGCACTGCCTGCCGGAGGCTGTCCTTGCGTCGGTCGGCCAAGAAGAGGGAGCGATGGCGGGCGGTGGTATCGGTTGCGGGGATGCGGATGTAAGGCTGCAAGGTGGCATATTGTTCTTCCGTCAGGCCGTATATCTTGCGGAAGTCCTCCACCCGACGGAAGACACCGCCCTTTTCGCGATAACGCAGAATGTTGCGAGCCATCCAGGCGGGGAGGCCCAGTTGGCAGAATGTGGCGGAGTCGGCCGTATTGGGATTGAAGGGAGCAAGTATGGGAGGCGTGTCACGCTCTTCTTTCCATGTCGTGTAGCGGAACTTGCGGCTCTCCTTTTCATCCTTTTCTTTTTCGCGGATGGAAGCGACGAAGGCTTGATATTCTTCCATCGCCTGTTGTTGCTTCTGTAGGTCAGCAGAAGAGCAGGTCTCCTCCGATTTCAAGTGGACATAGACTTCCCCTCCCAGGAAGAGGAGAAGGGAAATGGCAAGTAACACCAGAATGCCTCGTCTTTCCTCTCGGGAGTAATAGAAAAATTCACTGAACCACTTCCGCATGAGCCGTATTTCTTATTTCAAGAATCCCAGTTCGTTGATGAAGATGAAGCCGATGCCTATCGGGGCGATGTACTTCAACAGGAACAACCAGGTCCGGTAGATGGCTTTCGGCAGCGTTCCGTTGTTACTTACCTCTTCCCACACGATGCGTTTGTCCAGATACCAGCCGGTGAAGATGGCAATGAAGAAACCTCCTAATGGGAGCATAATCTTGGCCGTCACGAAGTCGAACAGGTCGAACAGGGTCAGGCCGAAAATCGTCAGTTCCTTACCCACACCCAGTGAGAGTGAACAGAGCACGCCGAGCACCGTGCAGCCCGCCGTCACCAGCTTGGCGGCGCGTCCGCGGGTCAGGTTGAACTCCTCGTGCAGGTAGGCCGTCACCACTTCGTGTAGGGAGATGGTCGACGTCAGTGCGGCCAGGGCCAGGAGAACATAGAACATGATGGACAGGATGACTGCCAGCCAGGGCAGGTTGCCGAAGGCCTGCTGGAAGACGTTGGGCAGCGTGATGAACAGCAGGCTGGGGCCTGCGTCGGGCTGAATGCCTACCGAGAAGGCGGCGGGGAAGATGATGAATCCAGCCAGAATGGCCACCATGGTGTCTATCCACCCCACGTTGAGTGCCGTCTTGGTCAGATTGGTGTCGTTGCGGAAGTAGGAGGCGTAGGTACAGAGGCATCCCATGCCCAGGGAGAGCGAGAAGAAAGCCTGTCCCATGGCACCCAGCAACACGTTTCCGTTTACCTTGCTGAAGTCGGGCTTCAGCAGGAATTCGATGCCAGCTCCTGCGCCCGGCAATGATATGGAGCAGACGGCCAGGACGATGAGCAGGATGAACAGCATTGGCATCATGATTTTAGCCGACTTCTCGATGCCCCGCTCCACACCTTTCACGATGATGAAGTGGGTCATCAGCATGAAGACAATCATCCAGAGGGCAGGTCGCCATGGATTGGATACAAAGCCGTTGAACGAGGCGATGAAATCGTTGGCCGACTGGCCGGCAAAGGCATTTGTGGCGGCCTGTACGATGTATTCCAGCGTCCAGCCTGCCACGACCGAATAGTAGCCCAGTATCAGGAAGCCGGCCAGTACGCCCATGCGCCCCACCCAGCGCCACTGCGTGCCGGGGGCCAGTATCCGATATGCGCCTGCCGTGTTGGCACGCGAATGCCGTCCGATGGAAAATTCGGCTACCATGATGGGGATGCCGAAGAAAAGGACACACCCCAAATAGATAAGGATGAAGGCGGCTCCACCGTGATTGCCCGTCTCAAAAGGAAAGCGCCAGATATTGCCTAGCCCTACGGCCGACCCTGCCGAAGCCAGGATGACGCCCAGCTTGCTTCCGAAGTTTGCTCTGTTGTTCTTTGTCATAAATCGTGGTTTATTCTTGCAGATTGTTACTAATACCGGTTGAATTGTGCAAATATAGAAAATGTTCCGTACATTTGCATCTCGTATTGAAATATATTTGATTATGCTGTATTACATCCGTAAATATCCTGTTTCACTCCTGATTATTCTGGTCGTGATTTATTTGTCGTTCTTCAAGCCTCCCAAGACGGAGATGGAGTCCATCCCCGGCATCGACAAGGTGGTGCATGTGTGCATGTACTTCGGCATGTCGGGTATGTTGTGGCTGGAATTCATGCGGGCGCATAAAAAAGCACGCGTGCCGATGTGGCACGCGTGGTTGGGGGCCTGGCTCTGCCCTGTCTTGTTCAGCGGGGCGGTGGAGCTGCTTCAGGCGTATTGTACGACCTATCGGGGTGGCGATTGGTGGGACTTTGCCGCCAATACTACGGGAGCTACGCTGGCATCGCTCATTGGCTGGTATTGGATGAGGCGTCATATCTCTTTATAAATATTCGACGATGCTGCTCAACCGCACGCCGTTCGACCCCTTGATGAGGATGGTCTTGCCGGCGGGCTTCTGCTGCTTCAGGGCTTCGATGAGGGCGGGAGCGTCGGCATACGTCTCGTAGGAGTGGCGCGTGGCGGCAAACTGGCTGCCTACCAGGATGACACGCTCGAAGCCGCATTCCTCCAGGTAATCCACAATCTTCTGATGCTCCTCGGCGCTGTCGGCGCCCAGCTCGCGCATGTCGCCCAGTATGGCTACCTTGTGCGCCGCCTCCATCTGGCGGAAGTTGGTCAGCGAGGCCATCATGCTGGTGGGGTTGGCGTTGTAGGCATCGATGATGAGGGTGTTGTCGGCTGTTCTTTTCAGTTGCGAGCGGTTGTTTTGGGGTGCATATTCCGTCAGAGCCTGGTCTGTCAGGGCAGCGTCCACATCGAAGTAGGTGCCAAGTGTGACAGCGGCCAGGGCATTGGGCAGGTTGTAGCTGCCTATCAGTTGGGTTTGTACGTGATGCGTTTCCGTTTCTCCCTGTTTCTTCCATTCGAAAGCGAGGAAAGGCGAGCAGCCGGTCAGCCGGCCGCAGATGTCGTTGCCGGCTCCTTCGCCATAGGTCACGTGCGGAAGGCCTGCGGCCATCTTTGTCAGATAGGGGTTGTCGGCATGCAGGAAGACGACGGGGGCGGGCAGTGTGCGCAACCAGTCGTAGAGCTCGCCCTTCGTGCGCATCACGCCCTCGAACGAGCCGAAGCCTTCAAGATGAGCCTTGCCTACGTTTGTGATGAGGCCCATGTCGGGTTCGGCTATCTCCACCAGCTCACGGATGTCGCCCGGATGGCTGGCACCCATCTCGACGACGGCCAGTTCGTGTTCGGGCTTGAGGCGGAGCAGGGTGAGGGGCACGCCGATGTGGTTGTTCAGGTTGCCTTCCGTGTAGAGCAGGTGGTAGCGGCGGCTCAGCACGGCGGCTATCAGTTCCTTGGTCGTGGTCTTGCCGTTGGTGCCGGTGATGCCGATGATGCGTGTGCCCAGCTGGTGGCGGTGATGGCGGGCCAGGCGTTGGAGCGTCAGCAGGCAGTCGTCGGTCAGCAGGTAGCGGTCGTCGCCCGGCACGAGGTATTCGGCTTCGTCCACGACGGCGTAGGCACATCCACTTTCCAATGCCTTGGCGGCAAAGGCGTTGCCGTTGAACGTGTCTCCTTTTAGGGCGATGAAGAGGGAACCTTCGGGGCAGTGGCGGCTGTCGGTCGTCACGCCGTTGCATCGGCAGAATATCTGGTAAAGGGTAGAAATTTCCATATCATTTTCTGTTTTTTGTGGTTGATGGGTGCAAAGGTAGTCTTTAATTGAGAATTGTGAACGGAGAATGGAAAATTTTAGTCGCAAACATTTTTTCTTTTCCTGCGTTATTGTTCATGTAATTTTCTGTATATTCGCCCTGAATTCAGGAAATAATCATTTTTGAAGTCAAACCAAATAAAATTGAAGAGTATGATGTTTTCATTATTGAGTGCCGCGTCCATCATCAACGTGGAGAAATTGTTGGACCGCCTGCTGAACTATGGTATCGAGTTGGGCAAGAGCCTGCTGGCTGCTTTGGTCATCTATATCATCGGTCGCTTTATCATTAAGTACATCATGCGTTTCGTCACTTCTGTGATGGTGAAGCGCAAGATGGAAATCAGTGTGCAGACTTTCCTGCGGAGTTTGCTGAGTATTGTACTGAACCTGATACTGGCCTTTGCCATCATCAGCAAGCTGGGTGTCGAGACGACCAGCTTCGCCGCCCTGCTGGCCTCTGCGGGTGTTGCCATCGGTATGGCTCTGTCGGGCAACCTGTCCAACTTTGCGGGCGGACTGATCATCCTCGTCTTCAAGCCTTTCAAGGTGGGCGACTACATCGAGGCGATTGGCGAAAGCGGTACGGTGAAGGAAATCCAGATTTTCCATACACTGATTGCTACGGTAGACAACAAGATGATTTATATCCCCAACGGCTCGCTCAGCAGCAATGCCGTAGTCAACTATAGCAAGCAGGAAACGCGACGCATTGACTGGACTTTCGGTGTGGAGTATGGTGAAGACGTGCAGAAGGTGCGTGCCGTCCTTCGCCGCATTATCGACGCTGATGCTCGCATCTTGCGTACACCCGAACCGATGATTGTCCTGAAGTCTCTGAGCGCAAGCAGTGTGGACATTACGGTGCGTGTCTGGACAAAGAATGAGGATTATTGGAATGTGATGTTCGAAGTGAACGAACTCGTTTACGACACCTTCAACAAGGAAGGCATCGGCTTCCCCTTCCCGCAGCTCACGGTACATCAGGCCAAGGATTGAGGCGGCCTATATCGCATCTGTGTTTGGGGCGCGGAGCGTTCGGATGGCAAAGGGCTGTCCGCATGCTTCGCGCCTGCCTGTTCCTTGCGCCAGACAAAGCAGTGCTTTCTCAGGCACAAAGCGGTACTTTGATGCTCGGAAAACGATGCTTTGTTTTTTAGGAGACAAGGAGGCGAAAACTGAAAATAATGCGAGGATTGTGCGGCTGTGCCTGTGTTTTTGTTTACATTTGCAGGGATTAATTGTAGAAAGACGATTTCCATGAACCAGGAATATACGAAATACTTGAATGTCAACGGCCGGTTGCTCGACCTTTCGACGCCGTGCGTAATGGGCATTCTGAACGTGACGCCCGACTCCTTCTATAGCGGGAGCCGCATGCAGACGGAGGAAGAAATCGAAGCCCGCGCGCGGCAGATTGTGGACGAGGGGGCGGCCATCATCGATGTGGGAGCCTATTCTTCGCGCCCCAATGCCGAACACGTGTCGGCCGAGGAAGAGATGAAGCGTCTGCGCATGGGCTTGGAAGTGCTGCGCCGCACGGCTCCCGAGGCAGTAGTGTCGGTCGACACCTTTCGGGCGGACGTGGCGCGGATGTGTGTGGGGGAGTATGGCGTAGCCATCATCAACGACATTGCGGCGGGTGAAATGGATGCCGACATGTTCAGCACGGTGGCCGAACTGAATGTGCCCTACATCATGATGCACATGCAGGGAACTCCCCAAAACATGCAGCAGCATCCGCACTACGACAACCTGTTGCGCGAGGTCTTCCTCTATTTCGCCCGCAAGGTACAGCAGCTTCGCGACTTGGGTGTGAAGGACATCGTGCTCGACCCCGGTTTCGGCTTCGGCAAGACGTTGGAGCACAATTATCAGCTGATGGCCCATCTGGAGGAATTCCGACTCTTCGAGCTGCCGCTGCTGGTAGGCGTATCGCGCAAGTCGATGATTTATCGCCTGCTGGACACGACACCCCAAGAGGCTTTGAACGGCACGACCGTGCTCCATACGCTGGCCCTGATGAAGGGAGCTGACATCCTGCGGGTGCACGACGTCCGTCCGGCCGTCGAGGCAGTGAAGATTGTCGGAGCGATGAAGGCGAACGAGTAGCGGTTAGTATTTTTATCATATAATATAGTAGTATCGTGTTTTTCGATTTTGGTATAAAAGACTTTATAGACATCTTGTCGGTGGCGTTCCTGCTGTACTATACCTACAAGCTGATGAAGGCATCGGGCTCCATCCATATCTTTACGGGTATCTTGGTGTTCATCCTCATTTGGCTGGTGGTGTCGCAGGTACTCGAGATGAAGCTACTCGGCTCCATCTTCGACAAGCTGGTCAGTGTGGGCGTGCTGGCGCTGATTGTCCTTTTTCAGGAGGAAATCAGACGCTTCCTGGTGACGCTCGGATCGCATCAGCATGCCAGTGCGCTGGTGCGCTTCTTTACCGGCAACAAGAAGGACGGGCTGGAGCATGACGACATCATGCCCATCGTCATGGCCTGTATCAGCATGGGCAAGCAGAAGGTGGGAGCCTTGATTGTGGTGGAGCACAACATGCCGCTGGACGACGTGGTGCGTACGGGCGACGTGATAGACGCCAACATCAACCAGCGGCTCATCGAGAACATCTTCTTCAAGAACAGCCCCCTGCACGACGGTGCCATGGTCATCAGCAAGCACCGCATCAAGGCGGCGGGTTGCATTCTGCCCGTCTCTCACAATCTGGACATCCCCAAGGAACTGGGCTTGCGCCATCGGGCGGCCATGGGCATCTCGCAGGTTTCAGACGCTCATGCCATCATCGTGTCCGAAGAGACGGGTGCCATCTCCGTGGCCTACAAAGGGCAGTTCCACCTGCGTCTAAATGCCGAAGAGCTGGAGCGGCTGCTGACCAACGAAGGGTAGACGGAAGTTACATTGGTTAGAAAGAACATGAACAATATATTCTAATATCATCAGAAAAATGGACAGAAGAAAATTCCTACAGACAGGCAGCCTGGCTGCCTTGGGTGCATTGACCCTGCCTTCGCTGGCCATGTCGTCGGGCAAACTGAATCCGGCCGGCAAGCAGTCGGCTACGGAAGCAGCCATGGCCCATTTCGGCGTAACCGAAGCCGACTTGAAGAAAGTGATGCAGGCGGCGCTGGAAAAGGGAGGCGACTATGTAGACCTTTATTTCGAACATACATTCAACAATAGTGTCACGCTGATGGACGGTAAGGTGAACAATTGCAGTGCCAACATCGACTTCGGTATGGGCGTGCGTGTCCTGTCGGGCGACCAGACGGGGTATGCCTATGTCGAGGGTGTTACGCTCGACGAAATGCTGCGTGCCGCCCGCACGGCTGCCCGCATCGCTTCGTCGGGCAAGTCGACCCGCGTGGCCGCTCTGACGGAAAAGACATTGCCCAAGAGCCGATATGCCGTTGTAGAGTCGCTGGAGGATGTCAGCGTGAAGGAGAAAATCCCTTATCTGGAGAAGCTGAACGAAAAAATCTTCTCGCTGGACAAGCGGGTAATGAAGGTGCAGGCCGTCTTGTCGGACAGCACCTCGCATGTGCTCTTCTGCAACTCCGAAGGCACCAGCTATTACGACTATCGCCCGATGGTGAACTTTATAGCCGTCTGCATCATGCAGGACAAGGGACGGGTGGAGAACTATGTGGCTTCCCGCTCCTATCGCAAGGGCTTTGAGTTCCTGACCGACGACATTGTCGACATGCTGGCGCGCGAAGCCGTGGAAAAGACTTCGCTGCTCTTCCAGGCTGTCAAGCCGAAGGGAGGCGAAATGCCGGTCGTAATGGGTGCCGGCGGTTCGGGCATCTTGTTGCACGAGGCCATCGGGCATGCGTTCGAAGCCGACTTCAACCGCAAGCGCACGTCCATCTTCTGCGACATGCTGGGGAAGAAGGTGTGCAACGAACACATCCAGGTGGTAGACGACGGTACCATCCCCTTCAACCGCGGCTCGGTCAACTTCGACGACGAAGGAGTGGAAGGACAGAAGACGTATCTGGTAAAGGACGGCATTTTGACGAGCTACATCCACGACCGCATCAGCGCCCGCCACTACGGCCTGCAACCCACGGGCAACGGACGGCGCGACACCTTCCGCAACATGCCCATCCCTCGTATGCGTGCCACCTATATGGAGGCAGGCAACCTGAAGGAAGAAGACATCATCTCTTCGGTCAAGCAGGGTATCTATGTGGACAGCTTTACCAACGGCCAGGTGCAGATCGGTGCGGGCGACTTTACCTTTTTCGTGAAGTCGGGCTATCTCATCGAGGACGGCAAGCTGACGCAACCTATCAAGGACATCAACATCATCGGAAACGGTCCGAAGGCCTTGGCCGACATCACGATGGTGGCCGACAATGCGAAGATAGACAACAGTACGTGGACGTGTGGCAAGGATGGACAGTCTTGCCCTGTGACGTGTGGCATGCCTTCGGCACTGGTCAGCAAGCTGACAGTGGGAGGAGAGTAAAAACGATTAAAGAGAAAGTACGACTATGATAACAGACAATAATAAGAAACTGGCACAATGGGCGTTGGATTTCGCCCTGAAGAACGGTTGCCAGGCAGCCAAACTGGTGCTGTATGCCAACTCCAATACGTCGTTCGATCTGCGCAATGCACAGATGGACAAGCTGCAGCAGGCTTCGGAAAGCGGGCTGACCATCAATCTCTATGTAGACGGGCGTTACGGCAGCTATTCGACCAACCGTCTGGACAAGAAAGAGCTCGAAACTTTCATCCGTAACGGCATTGAGTCGACCCGCTATCTGGCGGTAGACGAGGCACGTGTCTTGCCCGACCCTTCACGTTACTATAAAGGAGGCAAGCCCGACTTGCAACTGTTCGATGAGAAGGGACGGAAGGTAGGTCCCGACGACAAGGTGGCAATTGCCCGTGCGGCAGCCGAGGAGGTGATGGGCAAGGACGAACGCATCATCTCGGTCGACACGTCTTTCAGTGATGGCGAGAGTGCCTCTTATCGCTTGACGAGCAATGGTTTCGAAGGGGAGGAACGCTCTACCTGGTATTCTGTCTCGGCCAGTGTATCCATCAAAGGAGAGGGCGAGGCGCGTCCTTCGGATATGTGGTATGACTCCGCTCTGTTTTATGACAAGCTGCAGAAAACGGGTGTCGGGCAAAAGGCTTTGGAACGCGTTCTTCGAAAGCTGGGACAGAGAAAAGCTGCTTCGGGCAAGTATACGTTAATTGTCGATTCGCTGAACTCCAGCCGTCTGCTCAGCCCTCTGCTCAGTGCCTTGTATGGTTTGTCTCTCCAGCAGCACAATTCTTTCCTGCTCGACAAGTTGAATACGAAGGTCGGGGCCGATTGTCTGACACTGACGGACGAACCCCATCTGATAGGTGCCAATGGTGCCGGGTATTTTGATGCGGAGGGAGTGGCTACCGAACGTCGTCCCATCTTCGATCAAGGCATTCTGAAGACTTATTTTATTGATACTTACAATTCGAAAAAAATGGGAGTGCCGCCTACCATCAGTTCACCGTCTGTATTGGTTATGGCGCCGGGTGAAAAGAGTTTGGATGAACTGTTGGCCGGTGTCGGGAAGGGCATTCTGGTAACGGGCTTCAATGGAGGAAACTGTAATAGTACGACGGGTGACTTCTCGTATGGCATTGAAGGCTTCCTGGTAGAAGACGGACGGATGGTGCAGCCGGTCAACGAAATGAATGTGACGGGCAATATGCTGACCCTGTGGCAGTCATTGGCGGCCGTGGGGAATGATCCTCGTCTGTCCTCGTCGTGGCGCATTCCTTCGCTGCTGTTTGAAGGTGTGGACTTCAGCGGCTTGTAATTCAGTTGAGCATCAGGCTCATGTAGGGGTGTTGGGGAACCAGTATCTTTGCGGTGAGCTCTCCGATAGTAAGTGCCAGATGGCTGACAGGCAGCCGTTTGGCACTTTTCATGCAATGCCCGTTGTTCAGATAGTAGTAACCCGTGTTGGCTTGCAGCTGTTCGTCGGTCAAAACCAGATTCCATTCAGTCTCTGGATAAGCGGCTGCGTAGAGTTGGAGCATGGCATGGGCGTCAATGATGCGGGCCATACCCAATCTTTCACTCTTTTCTTTTTCCTGGACGGGATGGAGCAGACGGAGGGTGTCTTGCTGAGTCGTCTGGCAGATACGTTGCAGCAGATTTTGGGCCTCTTGCTCCGAATTGGCCAATAGTTCGCCGATCCACCATTCTCCTTCTTTAGCTGGATAAGCGAAGGCCAGGGCAACGGGTTCCTGCTGGAGGGTATGATAAAGGGTATAGATGTGACCACCGCTTAGTTGCAGGTCGGCCAGGATGACTTTAAGGTCTGCTGCTGTATGTTGAATGCAGCAGGGGCGTTGGTGCATTCTTTGTTCAAAGTAGTCATAGGAAGCGGCCGTCAGCTCATTAGTTACTGTCATTGCATACTCTGATGATAGCTCGTAGTCTGCTGTTTGGTGAAAGATTGTTGTTTGATAATGGAAGGCTGTCGTATATCCGCTTTGGGCGTAATAGTCGAACAGCCATGGTTCGGCCGGAATGAGTGTGGATAGCAAGATACCTTTCTGATGCATCTTGCCAAAGGACTCGGCCAACAGCTCGCGCATCACCCCTTTATTGCGGAAGTCTGGATGGGTACAAGCCCCTGAAACATAAGACGTAGCAATCGTTTTACCACAATAGGTCATGGGGTAGGGTAGCATTTGCAAGGCTGCAATGACCAGATCTCCGCTTTGGATGGCAATATTGACCTCGTTGTTGTATCTCATTTGGAAATACAGGTCGGTAAAGGCTGGACTGTCATGGAAACAGAGTTTCCAAAGTTTTCTGACTTTTTCTTTCATAATGTTTGCGAATAGCTACCATTTGATAGACTCTACAGGTTCATCGCGTAGGCAGGCAACATATTTTTCCAAAATAATGGCAGGTTGGTAGGATAGCTTTGCCTTACGCAATCCTTCGATGCCCAAGTCTTCCTCCCGATTGATATAGACATATTGTTCGGGAATGTGGTTGGCAAATTCATAGTTGATCATTGCGTATGCCCCTTCGATGCGTGTGTCGGCCTTTTCTACATGTACACCAAAGGTGTCTTGGTTAATAGGCATGCCGAAGGTAAAGGCGGCGATACGTCCATCTACGTGAAGGATACCGCCTGTCAGTCCTAATTCATCGAAGTGGTGCAGTGCGTAGACCAATGCCCGTCGTTCGTTGCCCGTTCCTTCGTGCTGGTCGCAATGGTTGGCTTTACACCACTCGGCTTCCAGTTCAAGGCATTCTTGAATGCGGTCGGGCGTGATGGGCGTATATTCGTAGTTGGGATAGGTACGTTTGAACTTGTTGACATGGTTACGTTTGGGTTGCAGCTTTTTGCCAGCCAAGGTTGCCAAGTCGGTTCGCAGATACAGGTAGTCGGCATAGTCACGGTCGGCTGTGAACTGAAATTTGCCGGGCATGAATGCTTCCAGTTCGGCACACATATCTGTGCAGATACCCAATAGGCAGAAAGGAGCACGTTCGTCGTGGGCGTCCTGTATCATCGCTTCCAAGACTTTGTTCAGGTTGCCTTCTCCGATGGGCATCATATAAACCAGTTCGCCTTCGGCCCAGAACTTCAGTAGCAGGTAACCGTCCAATACGGCGAATTGGGTATTGTACAGAAAGCGCCAGCTGCATAGGTTGGAGAACGACAGGTCACAATTACGCCTCTTGCTGTGTAAGGTAAAGGAGGTGATCAGCGCCTTGTCTTTCAGCTCAATGTCTTTGAATGCTATCATATCATCGTATTTCCTAATAGAGTGGGCAAAGATACAAAAAGATAAGGCATAGACAAATGAAATAAGTGGCTTTCAATTTGTCTATGCCTAATGGCTTTTGCATGAACATGTTTAAAGCAATCCTAATAATCTTAGGATGGTTGGAGTAAACAATGCTGTAAATATACCGTTCAGTGTCAGTCCCAAGCTGGCAAAAGCACCATATTTCCTGCTGACGTCCATCGCGGTCGAGGTCCCTACGGCATGAGCAGCAGTGCCCAGTGACAACCCTTGGGCCATCGGACTGCCGATATGGGTCAGTCGCATGGTCTTGAATCCCAGGATGCCTCCCAGGAGACCTACGCATACGACGACGGCTGCTGTCAACGAGGGAATACCACCCAGTGATTGGGTTACTTCCATGGCTATGGGAGTGGTAACCGATTTGGGAGCCAGCGAATAGATGATTTCGTCGGACGCTCCCATCCACTTGGCTATCAGTACGACAGAAGCGACTCCGACGATGCAGCCGGCCAGCTGGGACAATAGGATGGGGAGCAATTGTTTTTTGATGGTTTCCAGTTGGAGGTACAGGGGTACGCCCAAGGCGACTACTGCCGGCTTCAGCCAAAATTCGATGAGGTGTCCTCCTTCATTATAAGTTTCATAGCTCACTCCAGTCATTTTCAGAAACAGGATAAGCAGAGCGATGGTAAGCAGAATGGGGTTGAGCAACATAATACCCGTCTTTTTCTGCAGGAGCTTGGCCAGGAAGAATATGCCGAAAGTGATGGCCAGCAGGAAGAATTCGTTTTCTAAGAAGTTCATTTGATTTTACGTGCTAATTGGTGAACCCATCCGGTGACTACAATAACCAATAAAGTACTGATGAGCGAAGCGGTGACGATGGGCCAGAATTCAGCCGCTATGACGTCGAAGTACAGCATCAGTGCCACGCCGGGCGGCACGAAGAAAAAGCCGAGGTTGGCAACCAGGAAGTCGGACATTCCTTGCACCCAGTGCAGTTTGATCCAACCCAATTTCAGAAACAGGGTGAGCAATAGCATGCCGATGATGCTCGACGGCAGTTTGATGCCTGTCAACCAGACAATCAGTTCACCCAAAGCCAGACATCCGAAAAGGATGGCGCATTGACGAATCATAATCCTAAAAACTAAATATCCTAAAATACCTTTTTGAAAACGGGTGCAAAGGTAGTTATAATGTTTATAGGGTGTAGCGTTTTCAGGGAGTTTTTGTCGTATTTGTGAGTTACGGTAGGAAGTTCGTTTTTTTAATGGAAGGATAGTGTTAAATATTATAATATTTGTCATTCACGTCGCAAAAATCCGCGTATTTGCAATGTTGAAGTTGCAAAATTGTGTATTTTTGCAACGTGATAAACACGTATTGTCAAGTCTTTAACACAATCTTATATATCATGCAAAGATTAATTAATGAAATTCTCGAACGTGCCAAGGCTGATCGCCAACGTATCGTTCTTCCTGAAGGTACGGAAGAGCGTACCTTGAAAGCTGCCAATCAGATTCTGACTGACGGAATTGCCGATTTAATCCTTTTAGGTAATCCTGATGAAATCCATGCTTGTGCCAAAGAATGGGGATTGGGTAATATCAACAAGGCTACCATCATTGATCCTGCCAATCATCCGAAGCAGGAGGAATATGCACAGCTCTTGTATGAATTGCGCAAGAAAAAAGGCATGACGATTGAAGAAGCCCGTAAGCTGGTGTTGAATCCTTTGTATCTGGGTTGCCTGATTATCAAGAGTGGTGATGCCGACGGCCAGTTGGCGGGTGCTCGCAATACGACTGGTGATGTTTTGCGTCCGGCTTTGCAGATTATCAAGACGGCTCCGGGCATCACTTGTGTTTCAGGTGCTATGCTGTTGCTGACTCATGCTCCTGAATATGGAAAGAATGGCATTTTAGTGATGGGAGACGTTGCTGTAACTCCGGTACCTGACGCTTCTCAGTTGGCTCAGATTGCCGTATGTACGGCTCGTACGGCTCATGCAGTGGCTGGGCTTGATCCGAAGGTGGCCATGTTGAGCTTCTCTACCAAGGGCTCTGCCAAGCACGAAGTGGTAGATAAAGTTGTTGAGGCCTTGAAGATTGCTAAGGAAATGGCTCCTGATATTGCAATTGACGGTGAATTGCAGGCCGATGCCGCTTTGGTTCCTGAAGTAGGCGCCAGCAAGGCTCCGGGCTCTGCCATAGCCGGACATGCCAATGTCTTGATTGTACCCAGTCTGGAAGTCGGAAACATCTCTTACAAACTGGTTCAGCGTTTGGGACATGCCGATGCCGTAGGCCCGATTCTGCAAGGTATTGCCCGTCCGGTAAATGACCTTTCACGTGGTTGTTCCATCGAAGACGTTTATCGCATGATTGCCATTACGGCCAATCAGGCTATCGCCGCGAAAGCCAATGCCAATAAATGATTAACCTTAAATAAGAGTAAGATTATGAAAGTCTTAGTATTGAACTGTGGTAGTTCATCTATCAAATATAAGTTGTTCGACATGGACCACAAGGCAGTTATTGCCCAAGGTGGTATCGAAAAGATTGGCTTGCCCGATTCTTTCCTGAAGCTGACGTTGCCAAACGGTGAGAAGAAGATTCTGGAAAAGAATATTCCTGAGCATACAGTGGGTGTGGAATTTATCTTGAACACCCTTGTCTCTCCTGAATATGGTGCCATCAAGTCGCTGGACGAAATCAATGCAGTAGGTCATCGTATGGTTCATGGTGGCGAGAAGTTCAGTGAATCGGTCTTGCTGACCAAGGAAGTGCTCGATGCCTTTACGGCGTGCAACGACCTGGCTCCGCTCCACAATCCGGCCAACCTGAAAGGTGTTCGTGCCATTGAGGCTATCCTGCCGAATGTGCCTCAGATTGGAGTCTTCGATACGGCTTTCCATCAGACGATGCCCGACTATGCCTATATGTATGCCGTTCCCTACGAATTGTACGAGAAGTATGGTGTACGTCGCTATGGCTTCCACGGAACTTCCCACCGTTATGTTTCAAAACGTGTATGCGAGTTTCTGGGTATCCAGCCCGAAGGTACGAAAATCATTACCTGCCATATCGGTAACGGAGGTTCCATTTCGGCTATTAAGGATGGTAAGTGTGTAGATACCAGTATGGGTCTTACTCCGCTCGAAGGTCTGATGATGGGCACGCGCAGTGGCGATATCGACGGTGGTGCCGTGACATTCATCATGGAGAAGGAACACTTGGACGCTGCCGGTATATCCAATCTGCTTAATAAGAAGAGCGGTGTGCTGGGTATCTTCGGCAAGTCGAGCGACATGCGCGACTTGGAGAATGCAGTGGCTGCCGGTGATCCGAAAGCTGTTCTGGCTGAGAACATGTACTTCTATCGTATCAAGAAATATATCGGTGCATACGCTGCCGCCTTGGGTGGTGTGGATGTGATTGTCTTCACTGGTGGTGTAGGCGAGAACCAGGCATCTGCCCGTTGGGGTGCTTGCTCCGGTTTGGAATTCATGGGCGTTAAGCTCGATGCCGAGAAAAACAAGGTGCGTGGCGAAGAAGCTGTTATCTCTACTGATGATTCGAAGGTGAAAGTGGTTGTCATTCCTACTGATGAGGAACTGATGATTGCTTCTGATACGATGGCTATCCTGAATAAGAAAGCCTGATTGTCTGCCTGGAAAATATGTAAAAGCCCTGGACGCAATGCGTTTCAGGGCTTTTTTTAACGCAATCTTAATGTTTCCTTGGAGGCTTTTCCTTATATTTGCCCCAATATAAAAGCCATAAATATTCATTAAATAGAGGATTTATTATGAAAAGACTGACTTATTTCTTACTTTTTGTCCTGATGGCAGGGATGATCTATGCCCAGCAGGCCAAGTACGTTTTCTTCTTTATCGGCGACGGTATGGGAGTCAACCAAGTGAATACGACGGAAATGTTTCGTGCTGATATGGAGGATGGTCGCATCGGTACGCAGAAACTGCTGTTCGGATCTTTTCCGGCTGCGGGTATCGCCACGTCCTATTCGGCCAGTAATTCGGTAACTGACTCTTCAGCTGGTGGAACGGCTTTGGCCACGGGCTCGAAAACCTACAATGGCGCCATTGGCGTGGATGTCAACAAGGAAGCTTTGGAGAGTGTAGCCTATCTGGTCAAGAAGAGCGGCAAGAAGGTTGGTATTGCTACTACCGTCAGTGTGGATCATGCTACGCCGGCAGCTTTCTATGCCCATCAGCCTAATCGTAGTATGTATTATGAGATTGCTTTGGAGCTTCCCAAAAGCGGTTTCGACTTTTTTGCAGGTGCAGGTTTCTTGAAGCCGTCTACAACGTTCGATAAGAAAGAGGCTCCTTCTATTTACCCCATTATAGAAGAAGCGGGTTATACCATTGCCCGTGGTCTGAAGGAATATAAAGAGAAAGCCGCTGCCGCCGATAAGATGGTGCTGCTGCAGGCCGAAGGTGCTTCTGCCAGTTGTCTGCCCTATGCTATCGACCGCAAAGAAGACGACTTGACATTGGCTCAAATCACGGAAAGTGCCATTGACTTCCTGACGAAAGATAACAAGAAGGGATTTTTCCTGATGCTTGAGGGAGGAAAGATTGACTGGGCTTGCCATAGCAATGATCCGGGTACGATGGTAAAGGAAGTGATTGACATGGACAATGCCATCCGTGTAGCTTATGAATTCTACAAGAAGCATCCGAAAGAAACGCTGATTGTAGTTTCTGCCGACCACGAAACAGGCGGTTTGGGTATGGGTACCGGAACGTATACGCTGAACTTGAAGGCGCTCGATTGCCAAAAGCAGTCGGTTGAGGCTTTGTCCCGTCGCATCACTGACCTGCGCCGCAACGAGCATGCTTCTTGGGAGCAGGTTAAGGAACTTCTGTCTGATACAATGGGCTTCTGGAGCAAGCTGCCTTTGACATGGGAACAGGAACGTTCGCTGCGCGATGCATATGAAACTTCTTTCGTAAAGAACAAGGTGGCTTTCAAGGAAACGCTCTATGCCAAGACCGAGCCGCTGGCTGTAACTGCTAACGATGTAATGAGTCAGATTGCTCGCATCGGATGGACCAGCAGTAGCCATACGGCTGAATATGTTCCTGTCTATGCCGTTGGTGCAGGTTCTGACTTGTTTATGGGCAAGATGGACAATACGGACATTCCGAAGCGCATTGCCAAGGCGGGAAGATATTGATTTAGGTATTAAGATTAGATATTAAGTATTAGGCATAAGGTGTGAAGTACAAGTTTCACACCTTATGCCTAATATTTTATAATTGTGTTTCTCCCTCAATGTAGTTTTCCAGAAAGAGATGTTCGCCGTCGAATACGGCATAGGAGAAGCAATTGATCCAGTCACCCAAAATGATGATACGTGAGTTGGCGTTCAGCATCAAGTCCAGCTCGATGTGGCGGTGCCCATAGATGAAGAAGTTGATGTTCGGGTGGCTTTTAAGGTAATCTTTGGTGTAGAGCACCAATGGCTCCTCGTTTTCTCCCATATAGTCCGGTTCCTTGCCGTCAATCCGCTTCAGGCGGCTGTGCTTGGCCCATGTCAGTCCCAGTTCCACACTCCAGCGGGGGTGAAGCGCGGAGAACAGGGTTTGCAACGTGTGGCTGTGGAAGACGGCACGCAGGAACTTGAACTTGCGGTCGGGGTCGCCCAGCCCGTCACCGTGAGCTAGATAGAACTCCTTGCCATGGATTTCTGTGGTCAGCGGTTCGCGGTGCAGGATGACGCCGCATTCCTTCGTCAGGTAGTCGCCACACCAGATGTCATGGTTGCCCGTAAAGAAATGTACTTCCACTCCGAGGTCCGTCAGTTCGGACAGTTTGCCCAGAAAGCGTGTGTAGCCTTTGGGCACCACCAGCTTGAATTCGTACCAGAAGTCGAACATGTCGCCCAGCAGGTAGACGGCCGAGGCCTTGTGCTTGATGCTGTCCAGAAAGTTCACCAGACGGCGTTCTTGCGTACGTCCGTGCTCGATGGCACGCGAACCCAGATGGGCGTCGGAGAGGAAATATACATTCTTCATAAGGCGTATTCGTTAGATTTTTATTTGAACAGTTCGTCCAGATATTTATAGAAGGCGGGATCTTCGCCTATCACAATCTTCGCCACCTTGCCTTCGGGATCGATGACAATCTTGGTGGGATAGCCTTGTATGCCATATTTTACCGTGATGTCTGTCTCGTCCGTATTCCGTACGTGGAGCCAGGGAAGTTCGTATTTCTCTACTGCGGCTTTCCATTTCTCTTCCGTGTCGCGGCAGTCCACGCCCAGTATTTCCATGCGGTCCTTATACTTTTCGTAGTATTTCTTCATGTCGGGGACGCCTTTGATGCACCAGCCGCACCAGCTTCCCCAGAAGTCCAGCACGACATACTTGCCGCGCAGGGACGACAGGGTGAGGTCTTTGCCTTGGAGGTCCTTCAGTGTGAAGTCGGGGGCCACGGCTCCTTCGACCATATTCTTGCGTGCTTCTTCGCGGGCTTTCTGCTGGGCGATGGCTCCTTTCATGGCCTTGTAGAGGGGAGCCATCGGACCGTTCTGTGCCTTCTTGCCGATGAGGTCGAGCAGGTCGCCAGCTTCTTTGCCCAAGTCGGATAGCAGATAGACAGAGATGTCTTCGTCAGGATGCTGGCGGATGTAGTCTTCCTTCACCTTTTTCATGTCGGCATTGATCGGCTCATAGATTTGACGCAGGGAATCAAGGCGTTCGGGTGTCAGTGTACCATCACTTTGCATACCCATGATGACTTGCGTTATCTCGTGCATCTTGTCCTCATGAGGCTTGCACAGGGCGCGCACTTTTTCATAAGCCTGGTGGAAGGCGTTCCCTTTCATGTGATACTCATCCATCGAACCGCTCAGTTCTACCGTTTCGCCGGGGAAGGCGACAACTCCCATGCTTTTCCGCAGCAGTTTCATGGGAGTGCCGTTGCGGGGTTTGGCGTAGAAGTAGACTTCCATCGGTACGCTGTCGTTCTCCAGTTGGCAGGTAAACTTGCCTTCTTGCAGGGCGACGGTGTCCGTGTTCAGTGTCCGTCGGCTCAGGTCCGATACGGCAAAATAGTTCACAATCAGGGTGTCGCTCTCCATGCCGGTCAGTGTGCCGGTGATGGTTGTTTGCTTCTGTGCGGGCTGGCAGGCGCATAGCAGGGCCGTGCAGGCCAGCAGGCTGAATTGTTTCTTGTTCATGGTATGTCGTTTTGGTTATAAGAATCCCAGTTCCAGTTTGGCTTCCTCGCTCATCATGTCCTTGTCCCATTCGGGTTCGAAGACCAGGTTGATGGTGGCCGAGGCCACGCCATCGATGCTTTCTATCTTCTGGCGGATGTCCTCCATGATGAAGTCGGCCGCCGGGCAGTTGGGCGCCGTCAGCGTCATGTCGATGCTGACGTTGAAGTCGTCCGTCACGTCTATCTTGTAAATCAGGCCCAGGTCGTATACGTTGACGGGTATTTCGGGGTCGTACACGGTCTTGAGCATCGCTACGATCTTTTCTTCTATTTCAAATTTTGTCATCATGTTGTTTACAATTCTTGTTTCAGAAGCAAAGCTAAGGTTTTTTTGTGAAACTACCAAAAGGGGAGCGTGTCGGGATGGCAGGAAAACATTGCTTTTTGTGTCGGAAAACATTGCCTTCTTTGGGGGAAAACATTGCTTGTTTTGAGGCAGAACATTGCATCTTTTTGGCGTGTACAGGGGCGGGATGGAACGAAAGGAGTCGTTCTCATGCGGGACAAGAAGATTTTTAGATGGCGGAATGGTGGGTTTTCTGTTAAAAAAACTATTTTTGCAACATTGAATAAAGATGAATCCCTGAAACGATGGATACTATACGCACACAGAATGTCTGGCCTTGTATGGGCGGAAGCAGAGACCTTGACACCATGAAACTACGACTGCTGCTTCTTCCTCTTGTCCTGCTGCTTGGTCGGCAGGTCCTTCTTGCGCAAAGTGAGGACCGTTTTTTCAGTCAGTACAATTTTTATTATATCACCGAAACGGCAGGAATGCCCCATAGCTTTGTGGACGACATCATCTGCGATTCCGACGGGTTTATTTGGGTGGCCACGCACAACGGTATTGGGCGTTATGACGGCTATCGGGTGACGGCCATTCATTCGCAGACGGCTCCGCTGGGATTGAAGAATGACTTCGTGCATACGTTGTGTGAGGACAGCTTCAAACGGCTGTGGGTAGGGTCGGAAGGCGGACTGGAAATTATCAATCTGGATACGTATACCAAGGAGGAGCTGTTTGCCGATGCCGAAGAAGAGTTGGAAGCGTTGTCCGGTGGGTACATCCATCGGATATATAAAGACGAGTCGGGCGACATGTGGATTTCTTGTAACAACAATGTGTGGTGCATCGAGTTGGACAAAAAAGGGAATATCCGTGGATATTATTGTCTGGAAAAGTTTTGCCAGTCGCCAGTGCGAGCTATAGAAGGCGTCGGACAAGAAATTTGTGCCGGACTGGACAATCGGATTTGTGTGTTGAAGAAGAAAGGAGAACATCGGCTTCAGGTCTCTTCGCTGTCCGACAGCCTGAAGCCTTATTCGGAAGACTGGCGGATATCCTGTATGCAGACGGACGGCGACTGGTTGTGGATAGGTACCAATAGGGGGTTGTTCAAGTATAACGGCAAGACCGAGGAGATGAAACGCTATCGTTATTCTACCCATCGGTCTGGCATGCTGAGCCAGGCATATATTACCGACATCAAGCTGACGGAGCGTGGTTCTTTGATTGTATCGACACTGAACGGGGTGAACGTGTATCATCGCGACACCGATACCTTCTCTTTTATCCGCCAGAGCGGTTCGCAAGATGCGGTCACCCTCAACTGCAATGCCATCAATTGCATCTGTACAATGGGGGAAATCATTTGGCTGGGAACGGAAACAGGTGGCGTGAACCTGCTGTCACCCAAACGTTTGCAGACGGAGTTCTGGACCTGTCCGACGATGAACCAGAGTGTCAAGTCGCCCGTCAATGCCATTGCTGAAGATTCGTTGGGCCATCTTTGGATGGGCGTGGTGGAGCGTGGTTTGGTGAAATGGAATCCCGAGGAGAATACGTGCGACCACTATTCTTTCTCGCCGGGCGATGTTACCTCCTTGAGTAACAATACAATCAGTGGGCTTCTGCTGGATTCGGACCAGCATCTTTGGGCTTATACCTGGGGCGTCGGCATCAATGAGTTCGACCTGAACGTGCCGGGTAACAGGCGTTTCAAGCGTTATACGCGCGAGGAGATTCCGACGCTGGAGGGCGATTTTATCAATAGTGCCTGTGAAGACCGGCTGAATGGAGGCATTTGGTTTGGCTCTACCCGTGGGGTACTGTTTTTCAACAAGACGGAGGGTACGTTTACACGGGTATTGTTCGACGGGCTGGACAATGAGTTTGAGGCAATTTATGCCCTGACGGTAGACCACAAGAAACGCCTGTGGATAGGAACAACTCAAGGTGTAGTCGTGGTAGACTTGCTGTCGTTCGCCCGTTCGCACAGACGCTTCAAATATACTTATCTGAAATACAAGCTGGACGATCCGTCTTCGATGAAGATGGAGAAAATATCGTGTATTCTGGAGGATGAACATGGTACCCTTTGGCTGGGTGGAAACGGTAGTGGATTGTATCGCCTGACGGACGATGAGGACGGTCGTTTTCGTTTTGTTAACTATACTGTCCGCGACGGTTTGGCAGACAATACTGTTATGGGAATGGCTTCGGACGGGAAGGGGCATCTGTGGCTGGTGACCGATGATGGCCTTTCTAAGCTGGATGTGGGTACCATGACATTTGCCAACTTCAGTCGGGATGACGGTCTGCCTTTCACCCAATTCTATTGGAACGGTATCCACTATTCGCCGAAGCGCGACTTGATTTTCCTGGCTACCAATGCCGGCATGCTGGTGGTACATGCCGAAGACAAGGCCATGGCTGGTGTGAAGCCGGTGGTGAAGTTGTCATCGCTTACGATAGCCGGCAATGCCGTTTATCCTTCCAGTGGCGATTATCTGGAAGAGAGCATCCTGCAGGCTTCGTCCATCACCCTGCACGAGAAGGATAGTCGCTTCACGCTGGAACTGACTACGTGCAATTATGGTAACAACACCCGCATTCGCTTTGCTTACCGTATGAAAGGATACGAAGAAGAATGGAACGAAACGAAGCCGGGCGATAACCTCGTGCGATATACGGCTGTTCCTCCTGGCAGATATATCCTTCAGATTTGGGCTACCGACGAGACAGGACGCTGGTCGGACCAACTGACCGAGCTGCAGGTCCGCATTGTCCCCTATTTCTATAAGTCAGTATGGTTCTATCTGTTACTGCTGGTATTGGGATGTGTTGGCGTGTGGATCTTGTACCGGCGGAAGATTAACCGCTATCGCCAGCAGCGTGCCATTCTGGAGAAGAAGGTAGAAGAACGCACACAGGAACTGGCCGTTCAGAACAAGCAGCTGGAAGTAATGGCCCAGCATGTTAAGGAGGTTACCGAAGAGAAGATCGCTTTCTTTACCAACATTACACACGAGTTCCGTACCCCAGTCACACTGATTCACGGCCCGATAGAACATGCGTTGAAGGAGGTGCAGGACGAGGAAGTACGCACCCAGCTTCAGATAGCCGAACGCAATTCGAGCTACCTGCTCTCGCTGGTGAACGAGCTGATGGATTTCCGCAAGTTGGACATGGATAAGGTGGCCTTGGACCGCAGGCCCTGCCATCTGGTGAAGTTCCTTACCGAACTGCTCTTGCCTTTCCAGGTCTTCGCCAGGGAACGGGGCATCGACATCCGCCTGTATTGTCACATGGCGACTCCTTGTGTTCTTCTGGATACGGCTTATATGAGGAAAGCGTTGGTCAACCTGGTAGCCAATGCCATCAAGTTCACCCCTGATAACGGACATATTGGCGTTTATGCCGCTTCGCTGGCAGGCGGTGAAGAAGGTGGGCGTCAGTTGTATATTGATGTTTGCGATACGGGGTATGGCATTGTGGAAGGTGACCTCGACCGCATCTTCGACCGTTTCTTCCAGTCGAAGAAGAGTGATGCACATCCTGTGTTCGGACAGAGCGGTACCGGCATCGGACTGTTCCTGTGCCGAAGAATCGTGGAGTTGCACGGAGGCAGCGTCTATGCGCGCAACAATCATGGGAAAGGAGCTTCTTTCCGCATTCTGATGCCTTGGCTGGCTTGCGAATGTGAGCCCGACGTCAACGAAGCTTCGACGGTGGACGGTGGGGCAGAAGCCCTTCCGCCCAAGATGGAAGAAGGCGGGTCACGGCGGGCCAACATTCTGGTGGTGGAAGACAACGCCGACATGCGTGCCTATATCGCTTCCTTGCTTTCCAAAGACTACCGAATGCTGGAAGCCTCCAATGGCGAGGAAGCCTTGCAGGTGGTGCAGAAGCATCATGTAGATTTGATTGTCAGTGACCTGATGATGCCGGTAATGGACGGTATGGAACTGTCGCGTCGGATCAAGGAAAATCTGTCTACTTCCCACATCTCCATCTTGATGCTGACAGCCATTTCTTCCCAGGTGCAGGAAAAGAAAAGTTTTGAAATTGGTGTCGACGAGTATCTGTGCAAGCCCTTCGATGAAGAAATTCTCTTGCTTCGCATACGCAATATGCTGAAGCTGAGGGACCAGTATCGGACGCGTTTCTCGGCTAGCAACGATGTGGGTGAGCTGCACATCAAGGAGGAATCCCGCGACCAGCAGTTCATATCGAAGGCCCTCGGCCTGATGAAGCAGCACTTTGCCGATTCGGAGTATAATCTGGAGTGTTTCGTACGCGACATGGGTTATAGCAAGACCTTGGTGAACAGCAAAATGCAGGCCTTGGCGGGTCAGTCCATCGGCCAGTTCATGAAGAGCTATCGGTTGAATGTGGCCCAGCGTATGTTGCAGGAGGGAAATGGCAGTGCCAATGTTTCGGAAGTTGCCTATGCGATAGGTTTCAACGATCCCAAGTATTTCACGAAATGCTTCAAGGAGTTCTTCGGTTATCTGCCGAGCGAGGTATTTAAGAAAAAGTAGGATTATTCCGTCTGAACTTCACTATATTCTGCCCAAAGTTTTCTATTTTCCACTTGTAGGGAGAGGAAAGTGCTTACTTTTGTTGCGTAGAAACTTTTTTAATAATATCATGAAGAGAAAGAGACGGTTTATTTTTACTATTCTATTGTTTTTTATTTCGATGGGTGCCGCTTGGGCTAATCCGATAGACGGTTTGTTGGAGCGGATAGACAAGGGTGCTTCTCGTAAGTTTGTCATCGAGTTGAAGAAAGGCGACAAGGACTTCTTTGAACTGGATCAGAAAGGTTCGAAGGTCGTGGTGCGCGGCAATACCTATGTCAATATCGCAACCGGACTTAACTGGTATCTGAAATATTACGCCGGTATCCAGTTGTCTTGGAACGGTATGCAGGCCAAGTTGCCCGATGTGCTTCCTCCGGTCAGCCAGCCTCTGCGTAAAGAGACAGACTTGCGTTTGCGTTATGATTTCAATTATTGTACTTATTCCTATACCATGGCGTTTTGGGATTGGGAGCGTTGGGAAAAGGAGATCGACTGGATGGCTTTGCACGGCATCAACCTGCCGCTCGCTGCTGTCGGCATGGAATGTGTGTGGCGTAACATGCTGTTGAAGCTGGGCTATAGCAGCGATGAAGTGAACCGTTTCATCGCCGGTCCTGCTTTCCTGGCCTGGTGGGCCATGAACAACCTGGAAGGTTGGGGCGGTCCCAATCCCGACAGTTGGTATGCCCAGCAGGAAGCCTTGCAGAAGAAAATCCTGAAGCGGATGAAAGAATACGGCATCAAGCCGGTCTTCCCCGGTTATAGCGGCATGGTACCCCATGATGCTGATGAGAAGCTGGGCCTGGATATCGAAAAGCCGGAATTGTGGAACGGCTTTGTCCGTCCTGCCTTCCTGCAGCCTACCGATCCTCGTTACAGCGAAATCGCTTCTCTATATTATAGTGAGCAGCAGAAACTTTATGGCAAGGCCGACTATTATTCGATGGACCCCTTCCACGAATTGTCGAATGCCGACGAGGTAGACTTTGATGCGGCTGGCAAGGCAGTGATGGCCGAAATGAAGAAGGTGAACCCAAAGGCCGTTTGGGTGGTACAGGGTTGGACGGAAAATCCGCGTCCCGAAATGATGAAGAACCTGAAGAATGGTGATTTGTTGATACTCGATCTCTTCAGCGAATGTCGTCCCATGTGGGGTATCCCCTCCATCTGGAAGCGTGACAACGGCTATGAACAGCACGACTGGCTGTTCTGTATGCTCGAGAACTTCGGGGGAAATGTCGGTCTGCATGGCCGTATGGACCAGTTGCTGAATAACTTCTATCTGACCAAGAACAATCCCCTGGCTGCTCATCTGAAGGGCATTGGCCTGACGATGGAAGGCTCGGAAAACAATCCGGTAATGTTCGAATTGATGTGCGAATTGCCTTGGCATCCCGAGAAGTTTACCAAGGAAGCTTGGCTCAAGGATTACCTCTTTGCCCGCTATGGCGTGCGCGATGCCAAGATCGAGCAGGCTTGGACCATTCTTGCCAACGGCATTTATAATTGTCCTTTCGGCAACAACCAGCAGGGAACTCATGAATCCATCTTCTGTGGACGCCCCACACTGAACAATTTCCAGGCTAGCAGCTGGTCGAAGATGCAGAACTATTACGATCCCACCACCACAGCCCAGGCGGCTGCCCTGATGGTGGAAGTGGCCGACAAGTATCGGGGTAACAATAATTTTGAATACGATTTGGTCGATATCGTCCGCCAGTCCATTTCCGATGAAGCACGTATCGTTTACAACCGTACGGTGGCCGATTTCAAGAGCTTCGACAAGAAGAGCTTTGCCCGTGACTCCAAACGCTTCCTCGATCTGTTGTTGATGCAGGACAGCCTGCTGGCTACCCGTAGCGAGTTCCGCGTAGGCCGCTGGATACAGCAGGCCCGCAAGCTGGGAACTACGCCTGAAGAGAAGGACCTCTATGAGTGGAATGCTCGCGTACAGATTACGACCTGGGGCAACCGCACCTGTGCCGACGACGGTGGCTTGCGTGATTATGCCCACAAGGAATGGAACGGTCTCTTGCGTGACTTCTATTACAAGCGCTGGGCAGCCTATTGGCAGACATTGCAGGACCAGCTGGACGGCAAGCCCGAAGTGAAGCTCGATTATTATGCCATGGAAGAGCCTTGGACGCTGGCCAAGAATCCTTATACGGCCGAGCCCGAAGGCGATTGCATCGAAATGTCGAAGAAAGCTATCAAACTGGTATTGAACGACTGATGAAGAAGGAAGGGAGGAACCATGACTGAAGTATTGGTTAAGAAGAGATTGTTGTCGCTCGATGTCTTGCGGGGCATTACTGTGGCTGGCATGATTGTAGTGAACAATGCGGGAGGCCCCTTGTCTTACGACTCGCTGCGCCACTCGGCCTGGAATGGCATGACGCCTTGCGACCTGGTATTTCCTTTCTTCCTGTTCATTATGGGTATTTCCACCTATATCGCGCTTCGCAAGTTTCGTTTTGAACCATCCGGACCAGTTGTTCGGAAAATCTTGAAACGTACCTTGCTGATATTGCTGATAGGCATTGCCATCCATTGGTTCGAATATATTTGTAAGGGTGATTTCTTTCCTTTTGCTCATCTGAGGTTGACAGGTGTCTTGCAGCGTATTGCCCTCTGTTATTGTGCGGCTTCTTTCCTGGCTTTGTACATGCCTCATAAATGGTTAGGCTGGTTGGCCGGCGTCATATTGGCCGGTTATGGTATCTTCCTGTTGTCGGCCAACGGGTACGCTCCCGACGAGACCAACCTGCTTTCGGTCATCGACCGTGCCGTGTTGGGTGCCGACCATTTGTATCTGAAGAGTCCCATCGATCCCGAAGGCCTGTTCAGCACCTTGCCTTCCATTGCCCATACCCTGATAGGCTTTTGTTGCGGGCGTCTGATTATGGAGGCTGATACGTTGGACAAGAAGATTGTTGGATTGTTTGTGACCGGCTTCCTGCTGATGTCGGTCGGTTTCCTGCTGACGGAGGCTTTGCCGTTGAACAAGCGCATCTGGTCGCCCACGTTTGCTCTGACCACCTGCGGACTGGCTGCCATGTTGCAGGCTACGCTGATGTATTTCATCGATTTCAAGGGCAAACGGAACTGGTGCCGTTGCTTTGAAGTATTCGGGGTGAATCCGCTGTTCCTCTATGTGCTGAGCGAGGTGCTGGCCATCGTTATCGGGGCTACAGGCATCAAACCTCCCATTTATGAAGCCATCCACTCGCTGGTAGCCAATCCTTATCTGGCTTCTGCCGTCTATTCCCTGTTGTTTGTTGGCTTGATGGCAGCTGCCGGTTATCCGTTGTATAAGAAGAAAATATATATCAAGTTATGAGATGGTCCGTATTCATTGCTATAGGTTTGTCTGCATGCAGCCTTTGTTGTGGCGTAGGATGTACCGATGCACCGGCCGGGGTATCGCGCCTGTCGTATGTAGATACGCGGGTGGGTACGGCACCCAGTACGACGCGGACAGCCGGCATGTTCGGCAAGAATACCGAAGAGTACGGGCAGACCTTGCCGGCTGTACTCGAGCCCAATGGCATGAATTTCTGGACACCTCAGACCCGTGATTCCGAAGAGAAGTGCATTGCCCCCTATTACTATCGTGACAGCCTGTTCCAGGGGTTCCGCAATTCCCATTGGATTGTAGGCGGCTGTACCCAGGACTACGGCTCCATGACGCTGATGCCGTTGTATGGCACCCTGCGTTGCCAGGCCGGGGAGCGTGCCACCCGTTTCTCCCATGCGGATGAAGTGGCTACACCGGCCTATTATGCGGTCTCCCTGCCCGATGAGGGTATTCGGGCGGAACTGACAGCCCGTTCGCGTTCGGCTATCTTCCGCTTTACCTACCAGCAGGCCGGCAAGGCCTATCTGGTGGTGACCCCTAATAGCGACGAAGGGCAGGGCTTCGTGTGCATTGATACGGTGAACAATCGTATTTATGGCTATAATCCTGTTCATCGCATCTATCAGGGCTGGGGACAGCCGGCCGGATTCAGTGGACATTTTGTAGTGGAATTCCAGAAGAAAATCAGTGGTTATGGAACCTTCTCTGCCGATTCGCTGTTCGAGGCTGTGTCGCAGCAAACTGGTCGTCCGGCTGTCGGTACCTATGTTGCTTTCGATGTTGCTGCCGGTGAGGAAGTGTTGGTGAAGGCAGCGTCTTCTTTCGTGGATGCCGACGGAGCGCAACGCAATCTGCTGTCGGAAATTCCTCACTGGGACTTTGAGCAGACCCGTCACGAACTGACCGACATCTGGGAACGGCGTTTCAGCCTCATTCAGGTGGAGAGTGATGACCGGGAAGCCTTGGCCAAGTTCTACGGTGCTTTCTATCGGTCCAGCTTTCTGCCACGTACATACAACGATGTGGACGGCCGTTATCCGGCTTTTGCTACCGGGAAGCCGGTGATGCAGCTGGCCGAAGGACAGACATATTACGATGATTACAGTCTGTGGGACACGTACCGTGCCCTGCATCCGTTGGTCAATCTGATTACTCCGCAGCGGGGCGGTGAAATGATGCAGTCGCTGGTATGCAAGTACGAACAAGGCGGCTGGATGCCCATTTTCCCTTGTTGGAACAGTTATACGTCGGCCATGATTGGCGATCACGGAACAGCCGCTTTGGCCGACGCTTGGATAAAGGGAATTACAAACTTTGACATGGAAAAAGCCTACGAAGGCATGCGTAAGAACGCTTTTGATCGTCCGGCCACTTTGGAGGAATACCGGAATGGTATGGGGCGACGGGCCCTCGATTCGTATGTCAAGTATGGCTATATTCCGTTGGAGGACAGTGTGCCCGATGCATTCCATACCTGTGAGCAGGTATCGCGTACCCTGGAATATGCCTACGATGACTTTGCGTTGGCCCAGGTGGCTGGCGTTTTGGGAAAGACGGACGACTGCCGGGCTTTGATGGAACGTGCCCGCAATTATCGGAACGTTATCGATCCCCGTACCGGTTATGCCCAAGGGCGTCATGCTGATGGTACGTTCCTGAACGACGACAATGCCTTCCGTTTCACCCGCTTCATTACCGAGGGAGCCCCTTGTCATTACACCTGGTATGTGCCGCAGGATCCCTATGGCCTGATGGCATTGATGGGTGGTCGGGAAGTTTATGCTGCCAAGCTCGATTCCATGTTTACCGAGGGACGCTATTGGCATGGTAATGAGCCTTGCCATCAGGTGGCCTTTATGTTCAACTATGCCGGACAGCCGTGGAAGACACAGCAGGCTGTGCGCCACATTCTGGATACGGAATACCACAATACGCCCGGCGGTCTGGCTGGCAATGACGATGCAGGTCAGATGTCGGCCTGGTATGTGTTTGCTGCCATGGGCTTCTATCCGGTCTGTCCGGGTACTCCTTATTATATGTTGGCCAGTCCCTCCTTCCCGGTTGTGACGCTGTATCCCGAGGGAGGACATCCGTTTACCGTCAAGGCCAAGGGGGCTTCCGCCCGTAACATCTATATCCAGCGTGCTACGCTGAACGGCCGTCCCTATACGCGGAACTATCTGAATCATGCAGACATTGTGCAGGGCGGTGTCTTGGAGCTGGAGATGGGACCGGAACCTAACCGCGAATGGGGCAGTTCGCCTTCGGATTGTCCGCCAGAAGTAATGGAGTAAATGGATAATTGATAATTGATAATTGGCGATTGGTTATTGACCTTTGAACATTAAATTAACTATATGAATATCAAGAATATTATTTTCGTTTTCTGTTGTTTGTTGCTGACGTCCTGCGGAGGGCAGAAACAGTCGGGCAATGTGTTCAACATCATGGATTTCGGGGCTGTAGGTGATGGAAAGGCCGATGATGCACCGGCTATCCAGGCAGCAGTCGATGCCTGTACAAAAGCCGGTGGCGGCCGGGTATTGGTACCGGCGGGCCATACTTTCCTGTGCAGTCCGTTCAAGCTGGCCTCGTTTGTGGAGTTGCATCTGGAGGCCAATTCGCGTCTGCTGGCCAATCCCGATGAAACCGTCTATACCGAGAGCGCTTTTCGAGAGAACCGGGGCGAAGGCATGATGTGGATCAGCGGAAAGAATCTGAAGCAGGTTTTCATCACCGGCACAGGTACCATCGACGGCAACGGCGTGGCCTTTATGGGCAAGGAACTGGAAGACTCGTACGAACTGAAGCCCGTGACCGACTTCGATCCCCGTCCGCATGTGTTGACGCTGGAAGCCATCGACCGTCTGGTTATTCGGGATGTCACCATCTGCAACAGTCCCTATTGGACCGTCCATCTCATCGGTTGCAAGGATGCGGTCATCGACGGCATCAGCATCCGCAACAACCTGAAGATACGCAACGGCGACGGCATTGACGTAGACCATTCCCGTCATGTACGCATTGCCAACTGTTACATCGAGTCGGGCGACGACTGTATCTGTCTGAAGAACCGGCGCGAGTTCGAGGAATATGGCTCCTGCGAGGACATTGTGGTGACAAACTGTACCATGGTTTCGCGTTCATGTGCCATCAAGATAGGTTCCGAGAATATGGATGTCATCAACAACGTCCTGTTCAACAACTGCATCGTCCGTGACAGTAACCGGGGTATCGGCATCCAGAACCGTGACGAAGGAACCGTGACGAATGTCGTATTCGACAACATGATTGTCGATTGCCGTCTGTGGTCGGATGTGTGGTGGGGCAAGGCCGAACCCATTTACGTCACTTCCTATCCGCGTGCCGTGGGCAACCATAAGGATGCCGGCTGGCGTTTCCCCAAGGGCGCTACCGAAGGCCGTTGTGGGGAGGTGAGCCGCATCTGGTTCTCCAATGTGAAGTGCATCAGCGAGAACGGTATCTTTGTCGGCGGGGATGTTCCCGGTAAGGTGAACCACATCTATTTCGATGACATCAATCTTCAGTTGTTGAAGCGTACGGACTATCCGGGCGGTGTCTACGACAAGCGTCCATGCGACGGTGAAGGCTTTGTGAACGATAAGGTCTACGGCTTCTATATCGATACCGCCAGTGATATTTTCATCAACTGTCCCCGTCTGACGTGGGGTGATACCCGTCCGATAGCTGCTTCCGGCGAGTTGCTGAAGCAGAAGGCTTCGACGAATGTCGTGGTGGCCCAATGAAAATCTTAAATGCTTGAACCGTTATGAACAGAATAGCTCTCTTTTTATGTATATGCGTGTGTGCGGTGGCTACTGCCACCGCTCAGCTGAGGCCCACGGAAGAAGAACTGGGCAGTATCTATTTTGCCTATCCGGCACCAGCCGTCAGCCAGACACCGGCCCCTGCGGGATTTGAACCGTTCTACATCTCGCACTACGGCCGTCATGGCTCACGTTGGCGTACCGATGATGCCCATTACAAGGTAGTGGTCGATGCTTTCGATTCGTTGGCTGTGGCACAGGCTCTCACTCCGTTGGGCGAGGATGTTCGCGGGCGTTTGCATCGGGTGTGGGAAGACGCCCGTGGCCGTAGCGGCAACATCACGCCGCTGGGCGAACGTCAGCATCACGACATTGCCTGCCGCATGTTTGCCTCGTTCCCGTCGGTCTTTGCTGACAGTGCCGTGGTGGATGCCCGCTCGTCCACATCGCTCCGCTGTGCCATGAGTATGAGTTATTTCACCGAGGCTTTGAAGGAGCAGAATCCCCGCTTGCGTGTCAGCCGTCGGGCTTATCAGAGTTATATGGACTATATTGCCCATACTTCGTCCCAGGCAGAGGCTTTCTGTTCCGATACGGCATCCTGGCGTGCGGACTTCCGCCGTTTCGAACAGGAGCAGATACAGCCGGAACGTTTTGTGAAAGCTCTGGTTGCTCCAGCCGTGCCTCTGACTTACGCGCAGCAACGGAAGTTGATGGAAGATATCTATTGGATTGCCATCGACATGCAGAATTGCGACCATCTGAAGGGAGTCGTTTTTTTTGATCTCTTTACCTATGATGAACTGATGTCGTTGTGGAAGGTGGTGAATGCCCGCATGTACGTGTGCAATGCCGCCGCTCCGCTCAACGGGGGATTGATGCCCCGTCAGGCAGCGCCTTTGCTGCGAAACATCGTCGAGAGTGCTGATAAGGCCATCGCCGGAGGCAAGCCGTGTGCCGACCTGCGTTTCGGGCACGATACCCATCTCATCCGGTTGCTTGCCCTGATGGGAGTGGAAGGTTGTGAGGGTCGTGAGGCGGATATCGAGAAGTTCCATCTGGCTTGGCAGGACTACCGCGTTTCGCCGATGGCTGCCAACCTGCAGCTTGTCTTTTTCCGCAATGAGGCGGGCGATGTGCTGGTGAAGCTGCTTCACAACGAGCGTGAAGTGCATCTGCCTCTTGTTGCCGTCGAAGGGCCTTATTATGATTGGAAGGAGTTGCGCCGTTATTTTATGGGATTGCTGGACGGCGTTGACTGATTTTTCGTTTGACAGGCACGGATGGTACGGGCCTTTTCACAGGGAGTCTTCTTCTGTGTGTTTCCGTGCCATCCGCGCTTGTTTTTTATTGTTTGATTTCCACCCGCCAGTTTATTTCCAACGGATTGTTCTGCATGCTCCATACGAGGGGCAGGGAGGGATTGTCCAGAATCCACATTTCTCCGCCTTCCAGGGTGTCGCGCACATGCAGCAGGGCGAAGCCTGCGGCCCGTTCGTTACTGTCCAGCAGCTCATATTCCGTGTGGTTATAGGCGAAGCGTTGTCGTGCCTTGAGGCTGCGGTAGGCTTCCTGCGACAAGAGGTAGGCCGTCTGGTCGTCGGGCAGCGTGACGTGCCGTTTGTCCTCAGGCATGAGGAAGCTCAGCTGGGTCGCCTTTTGCAGGGCCTGGGGTGTCAGGGTGTACGTGCCTTTCTGCCAGTGCAGGTTGCGCAGAATGCGCCAGTTCAGCACAACAGCGTCATTCTTGGGCGTAAAGGTCATTTCATACTTGCGCGTCTGTCCGTGCAGCTTAAATACGAAGAGCAGCGTGTCGGGCAGCGCGTTCTGGGCGGCTCCTCCCAGGGCAATACACAGGAGGAGCAGAGTCATAGCTATTTTTTGTTTCATATTCCTTTCTTTATTTTTCAGGTTTGAACATTTCCTTTCCCCATTCCGAGGGTTTCTTTCCCATTTTCAGTACCAGCGTACCGCCCGCCGTCAGGTCCTTGTGGCGCAGGGTGGAGTAGGGATAGTCCTGCCCGTTCAGTGTGGCACTCTGGATGTAGCGGTTCTTCTCCGAAAGTCCTTCGGCCACGATACGGAAGTCATGTCCGCCCTCCAGATGCAGGGTGGTGGTGCGCAGCAGCGGCGTGTTGATGAGGTAGTAGTCCTGTCCCGCATTGGGGTAGAGGCCCATCATGTGGAAAGCCAGCCACGACGACATGGCTCCCGAGTCATCGTTGCCCGGCAGCCCTACTGGACCGTCGTTGTAACTCTCTTCCACGATGGTGTGGATGCGGTCACTGCTCCGCCAGGGCTTGCCCAGCCAGTGGTAGAGGCAGGGTGTGAGGAACGAAGGCTCGTTGTTCACGTTGTAGTACTTACGGATGAAGAACGTGTCCAGCCGCTGTTCGAAGGCTTGCGGGCCTCCGCATTTGGCAATCAGTCCCGGCACGTCGTGCGGGATGCTCAACGAGTATTCCCACGAGGAGGCTTCATAGAAGAACATGCTCCACCAGGGTGTGTACCAGGGCCCTTCGAAAGTCATGGGCGTGTAGACGTATTTGAGCTGCATCACGCGGCTGTGGCCGTAGGGCAGGCTGTCCAGCCATTGCCCGTGGGCGTCGCGCGGCATGATGAACCCCTGTGCTCCGCTGTGCCGGTAGTCGTCACGCCACAGGTTCTTCCAGTTGCCGCTTTGTTTCAGGTAGTGGCGGTAGAGTTCCTCTTTGCCCAGTCCTTTTGCCACGGTGGCGATAGCATAGTCGCAGTAGCTGTATTCCACGGTACGGTTGCCGGCGCGGTCGATACCCCAGGGCACATATCCCAACTCCAGGTATTCGCGCAGTCCACCGCGTCCCTCCGCTTCATGGTTGCCGCCCGGATCTACCGTGGCATCCTTCAGCATGGCCTGCAGGGCCAGTTCGTAGTCAATGCCTTTCAGCCCCTTTACAAAGGCGTCGGCAATGACGATTTCCGCATTCGAGCCGCCTTGCGTACGTCCGTTGCAGTTGCCGCTGCGGGCATCGGGCATGTAGCCGTCGCGTTTGTAGATGTTCACCAGCGAGCGGACGATGCTCACTTCCCTGTCGGGGTCGATGAGGGTGATGAGGGGAGAGGAGGCTCGGTAGGTATCCCAAATGGCGTAGAAGTCGTCGTAGTAGGGTTCCGGGTCGCTCCACAACGGATTCTCTCCGGTGCGGTCTACCGGCATTAGCATGGTGTGGTACAGGCCGGTGTAGAACATCCGTTTGTGGGCCTCGGGGGCTTTTTCGTCTATCTCTATTTTCGAGAAGAGGGCTTCCCATTGGGCCAACAGTCGGTTGTGTACCTCCTCGAACGACCAGTGGGGAATTTCGTTGTGTGCATTGGCTTTGGCCCGCAGACAGCTCAGGAAGGAGATTCCTATTTTAAGCTGCAGCGTATGGCTGTCGCCCTTGAAGCGGAGCAGGGCACCGGTCTTCTGGTGGGAATCATATTGGGTGCGGTCTGTAGTGATGCTGTCGCCTTTCCAGGTGGCCGTTTCACTGAAGGGTTGGTCGGTCTCTGCATAGAAGTACACGGTGTAGGCCCGGCCGTTGTTCCAACCTCCACGGATGCGGGTGTAACCGCATACCTCGTGGTCGGAGAGGATCTGTATTTCGGAACCGACAAACTGCTGTGCCTCGCGTGTATCGGGTATAGGGCTTTCGCCCAGGAAGAAGCCTGCGTCAATGGCCAGCGACTTGTCGGCCTGCGGATAGGTGAAGCGGTAGAACGAGGCCCGTTCGGCAGTCGTTATCTCCGTCCGAATGCCGCTCTGCTGGAAGCGGGTGTCGTAGTAGCCCAGGCGGATGTTTTCGTACTCGCGGTAGTCGATGTGCTGTGTGCGGTCCAGTGCACCGCAGAAGGGTGTTACCAGGATGTTCCCGTACTTGGGGCCGCCGCCCGTTCCGCTGACGTGTACCTGGGCAAAGCCGTCCACCCGTGCAGGCATGGGCAGCCAGCCGCTGTTGGGTGAGGGTGTACAGTCGGGCGAGGGTTTCACCATGCCGAAGGGGCAGGAAGGGCCGATGAATACGCGTCCCAGTCCTTCGGAACCGATGCGCGGATCGACGTATCGGGACAGCGGATAGGAATCTTGTGAAGCCGTCAACTCGGCGGTTGCATGATTGTGCGGTGTTGCTGTGGCCATCCCTGTGTCTGCCAGGCAATATGCCAGCAGGGCGCAGGATAAGGTTCGGAATATTCTCATAATGCTTATGGCTTATTTAATGATGTTTGTTTGTAACGTGATAAAAAGACAAATAGCAGAAACGGGCGGGCTTCTGGAAGAGCCTGCCGGCTGCTGCTATCGGAACGATGACATTATCCTTGTAGGAAGTCGGTGCATGGTTCTGTCTCTGTGAGTCTTTAGAGTGGTAAAATAGAAGCTCCGTGCATTTGCAGAGGTGTGTCAGAATAGAGATGGGTGACTGAATTCCCCCCTCTGGGAAGGGGGGAATGAAAACTTAATGTTTTTTTACACCTCCGGTTACACGGAGCTTCCTTGTTTACTCTAAAAACAATCGCTTGTTTTTACCTTATAAAACCTTATTTTGAGTGATTAGTATCCGGGGTTCTGTGTCCAGTTGGTGTTGGTTTCCATTACACCGGTCGGAATCGGGAAAATACGACGGAACAATTCAGTTTTTGCTGCCGGATTGACGGTGTTCTTATATCCCCAGTCGTCTTCGAAGCGACCGAAGCGGATCAGGTCGTTGCGACGCCAGTTCTCATCGAAGAACTCACGGCCGCGTTCGTCCAAAATATCATCCAGCGTTGGATTCCCTTCGAATGCGGGAGCATTGACATACGCACGAATTTGGTTCAGCAGCGTTTGCGGTGTATCACCATTGGTCGATGCGCCGCCGCGGAGGAGTGCTTCTGCCTTCGTCAAGATGATGTCTGCGTAGCGGAAGATAGGCACATCATTGCTTTGGTTACGTCCATTGAGATAATCGTCATAGGTAGGGAACCATTTGACAGATTTGTATCCTTGTGACCATCCTTCAACGCTTTTACCCGTATTGAGTTGTTCCATGTCAGATTGTGAGTTGGATTTTAAGGTGATTTCTTTGGTAAATACCAGTTGTCCATTGAATCCATTTCCATCGTAAATGTATGGTTCATCACTGATATTACGGTTCTCGTCATAATAGTAAACCGGCCCACCAACAATTGACAGGTTGCGTTCATCGCCAGGCAGTGAAAGCAAGTCTACCACATTGGAATTTACCGCAAACATACCGCCTACTGATGCATTTAGTTTGAAGCCGTAGAACGAAAGGTCTGGACCATTCATTTGACGCCAAGTGCGGAAACGGGCATATGTCATTCCTTGAGCTGTAATACGGTCGTAAGGCATTGCATAAATGAAATCTTTGATATGGGAACCGTTTTCCGGCCAGAATTTTTCGCGATATCCGTCGCTCAGGTCAAAGGGCCCTTGCTGCATAATTTCATCACAGATGGCGATGCATTCATCCAGTTTTTTATTTTCGACTGTATTAGGGTCATAAGTCGCTACATCTGCACAAGAATAGACACCCCAGTTGATGTACAGCTTGGCAAGCAATGCTTTTGCCATCCAATAGTTTGGCTTGCCGTAGGTGCTTGCATTGTTCTCTTGGGTTAGGTTGGGAAGTGCTTTCAATAAGTCTTGTTCAATGAAGGCAGCTACCTCCGGACGAGGAGAACGGTCTATAGCTTCGTCGTCATCCAACAGGTGGTCCAGGATGGGGGTTGCTCCGAACATATCCATCAGAATAAAGTGATAGAAGGCACGCATGGCTAGTGCTGGAGCTGCAGCCGGAGCATCTTCACCGCCGAAGTCGACGATGGCTCTGTTGCAGTTTGTAATACCTGCTGTAATGTCTCCATACCAATCAACGCAGTGCGTGTCAGGAGTAACTTTGTGTAGTGACGGAAGTGCATAATCGCCGTTGTCGTAATAGTCGCCGTCGAACGAGATTCCGGTAAATTCATCGCTCGAAAATTCACAAGCCTCATTATAACGGCGGCCTAATGCAGCACGAAATGAATAGTAAACATTTGCCATTTTGGCTTCAATCGCAATCTCCGAGTCAGGATATTCTGTATATTGCGACGTTATATCCACATCAAGATCGGTACAGCCGGTAGTTGCCGTGGCCAATAGTCCGATTGATACAAGTAATTTAGATATCTTTTTCATATTTGTTTCAGTTTATCAGTTAATTAGAAGTTAACATTCAGTCCCAGCATAAATGTGCGGGTACGCGGATAGAATGAATTTCGCCAGTCAACACCCGGTTCTACACCGCCTAAGCTGACTTCGGGGTCGGTACCTTTATAGCCGGTAATTGTGAAGACGTTGTTGCAAGTAGCGGTCAACTTCAGGTTGTTGATCCAGTTTCCCAGTCTGCCGAAGTCGTAACTCAAGCTCAGGGTGGACAGACGTAGGTAGCTGCCGTTTTCGATATAGCGGTCAGACGGTGCTTGCGCGTTGACATCTTTAGGCATGTTCCGTTCCAGAATTTCTTTCAAACCGTTCTTGCCTTGTCCCAAGTTTGTTACGTTGTTGTACTGGGCACGTGTTGCGTTGAAAATCTTATTTCCGAACGTACCTTGGAAGAATGCCGTCAATGTCCAATCCTTATAATTCAGTGTGTTGTTCCAGCCCAAATTCAGCTTGGGTTGTGCGGAACCTTCTATTTTTACACGGTCGCCTTCGTTCGGAGTAGTGGTAGTACCCACGTAATTACCGTTTTCATCATAGTCTGAGAATACGGAAACACCGTCTGCGTTATAGCCTTCCCAATGATAGGTATAGAATGTACCGATAGGTTCACCTTCCATGATGCGCTGAATGGAGTTCGTACCTGAGAAACCGCCGATGTTGGGGTTCGCTTTGTTGATATAATCTACCGAATATGTATCATTGGAGATTTTCTCTACCACGTTCTTGTTATGAGACAAGTTCAATGTGGTGCTCCATTGGAAGTCTTTGGTCTTTACTGGAATAGCGTTGATGCTGACTTCAATACCTTTGTTGCTGATGTCGCCGACATTGGCATACATGGTTCCGAACGGATATCTGTTGGTTGAAACTGCATAGTCCAGAATCAAGTCGGAAGTCTGCTTGCTATAATATTCTACAGTTGCGCCCAAGCGGCCTCCAAGAACGGAGAAGTCAATGCCGACATTAAACATGGAGGTTGTTTCCCATTTCAAATCGGGATTGTTGTTTCTTAAGGCGCCAATTGTATGGTATTGGTTGCCGTCTGTATACTGGAACCAACCAGTTCCTCCATAGACCATTCTTGAAAAATACGGGTCAAATCCCAAAGAGTTACCACTGATACCATAACCAGCGCGCAGCTTCAAGTCATCAAATCCCCAGTCTTGGGCAAAATCTTCTTCAGAGATACGCCATGCTGCAGAGAAGGAGGGGAAGGTTGCCCAACGGTTGTTTTCACCGAAAGCGGAAGAACCATCTCGGCGGATAGTAGCCTGCAACAAATATTTGCTGTTGAAGCTATAGTTGACACGTCCATAGAATGAAATCATACGCAGTGTGTTTTCGGCAGACGACCAAACACCGTTCATCCCGTCTATCTTGTTGGCAAGTCCCATGTTCTTGTAGCCGGTTTCATCGTTATAGAAGTCATAGACGGTCAGACCATAACCATCGGCTTTCGTTGTTTCTTCCCAGGAATAACCCAACATGACTCCCAGTTTGTGAACATCGTTGAAAGTCTTGTCATAGTTCAAGTATGTTTCAAATACCTTTCTGTAGTCCTGGGTTGTACGGCGATGGGCCTGTCCGTTGTCTTTTACGGTTGTCAGTTGTGATTTGCTGGTGTGATATTCATCCCACAAGAACTGTTCGTTCTGATAAGACAACATGGCGTTCCATTTCAGTCCGTCGATGATGTCCAGTTCGGCCTTGGCTGTACCCTGTAGTTTCTTGGTGGTATGCTTGTACGTATCTTCGTTGATCAAAGACATCGGGTTGTAGTTCTGCGAAACGCCTTCATAGATGCTCCAGTTTCCTTCAGCGTCGCGTACAGGTACCAACGGAGAATAATAGTTCATGGCATCATATACACTGGTGTTGTCGCCGCCGGTTTCTACGGAATAATTGTTCGTGATGCTGGCATTCAAGTTCATGGACAATGTCAGACGGTCGTTCAATGCTTTGGTCTGTACAAAAGCGCGTCCAATCAGGCGATCCATGTCTGTACCCTTGATGACACCTTGTCTGTCCATATAGTTGATACTGGCGTTGTAGGTTGTGCTTTCCGAACCTCCACTGATGGATACGTTGTGGTTGTGGGTGAAGGCGGTGCGCTGTACTTCTTTCTGTCAATCCGTGCTAGCTCCGAAGTCATTGCCGAGGGTCAGGTTATGCTGTTGTGCATAGGCGCGCAGTTCAGAAGCCGACAGCATGTCGAGATTCTTCATTACATTGTCTATGGCTACATATGCATTGTAGTTTACCGTTGCTTTGCCAGCTTTTCCTTTTTTGGTAGTAACGATGATCACACCGTTGGCTGCCTTTGAACCGTAGATGGCTGTTGCGGTAGCGTCGCGGAGTACGTCGATGCTCTCAATGTCTTCAGGTGCAACTAACGCCAAAGATACACCTGGCACACCGTCTACTACGTAATAGGGTTCCATTGCTTCGCCGCCACGCAGAGAAGAAGCACCACGTAGCGTGATGGATGAAGTTCCTCCGTTGGGGTCGCTGCTTTGAGTGATAGTCAAACCGGGAACTTTACCTTGCAGCAGCTGGGCAGGGTCTGTATAAGTTCCTACATTCAGCTTGTCTGATTTGACTGTTGTGATAGAGCTGGTCACATCCTTGCGGCTCATGCTACCGTAACCGATGACTACGACTTCGTCCAAAGCCTGCAGGTCTTCCTGCAGCGTTACATTGATGGTACTCTTGTTGACTGTTATCTCCTGCGTCGTGAAACCGATGTAAGAGAACTGAAGGGTCTTACCCTTTTCTACATTAATGATGTATTTGCCGTCTACATCTGTGATGCTTCCGTTGGTGGTGCCCTTTTCAAGGACGTTTACGCCGGGAAGCGGCATACCGGTCTTGTCTTTCACTGTACCGGTCACTCTGTTTTGTGCAAATGCTAAGGTACTGCTTAGCAGGAACATCACAAAGACTACGCTTTGTAATAATGTCCACCTCTTTTTTGATTGTACATTCAGCATAAAATTAGATTTTTAGTTTGGTGAATTATTATTTGTCTGTACACTATAGTTGGTTATAATGTTCTTCTTTAAATTTTGCGGTGCAAAGGTATCAGGGAGATGTTACATCTGTGTGACAGACTTGTTACATAGATTTTATATCTTGTTGATAATTAATGTGTTAAGTCATGGATGGGATGTCCTCTTGCATCTTTCTCCGGGAGGAGCATCGTGCAAAGGGGCTGGCAGGTGGGGATAGCCGTCCGTCCGTTCGGATATCCGCTTGCGGGTAGTGTAGTTCATACTTGCTTTCATAGACTTTTCAGGTTTTTGGGCAAATCTACACTCTTTATCAGTTTCATGGGGGGAATTCTGTACAAAACAGGTGTAATATAGTAAACGGGATTCTCCTCTTCGGAGGGGGTGATTAATTAATTGTCTGAAATACACTTATTTGCCTGAGATGCAACTGGTGGAAAATAAAAAACTTTTTTTAAGTCCTTGTTACAGATTGCCTTCGTCGTTGAAGCTGTAATAGTGTCCGTCGGTCACGATGAGGTGGTCTACGAGACGGATGTTCATGGTTTGTGCGGCACGTTGAACGACCTGTGTCAGCCGGAGGTCGTCGTTGCTGGGACGTACGTTGCCCGACGGATGGTTGTGCACCAGGGCAATCTGCGTGGCCCGCTGGAGGAGGGCTTCGCGAAGGATGGCTCGTACGTCGGCTGTGGTCTGGTCGATGCCGCCGCGACTGATGCGGACTTTGTCTATCACCTTACCTGCCTGGTTGAGCAGCAGGATCCAGAATTCTTCGGTGGGCAAGTCGCGCAGCAGGGGGTGGAAGAGCTGGTAGATGTCGGTGGAGGCCCGGACGGCCGGTCGTTCGCCCGGTGTCTGGAGGTTGCGGCGTTTGCCCAGTTCGAGGGCAGCCATGACGGTGATGCTTTTGGCAGGTCCCATGCCTTTGAAGCGGGCGAAGTCGCGCACTTCCCACTTGGCCAGCCGATTCAGGTCGTTGCCACAGGCCGAGAGGATGCGTTGCATCAGGGCCACGGCACTCTCGTCCGTATTGCCCGAGCCAATCAGGATGCCCAGCAGCTCGGCGTCGGTCAGAGCCTCGGCTCCCTTCTGCATCATCTTTTCGCGCGGGCGGTCGGCTTCGGCCAGTTGTTTGATGGTGAGTTTGTCCATGGTGATAGTGGTTAGTGGTTAACGGTTAGTGGTTAGTGATTAATGGGGGATATACTCACCGCTCACCGTTAACCACTCACCGCTTCTTTTTCATTTATAAAAGTTCTTTTTGAATGCTTCGAATTCCCCTTTGCGGCAAATGCAGCGGTTCCACCAGGCGCGCCAGAAGCCGGTGCCGTAGCCGATGAGCTGGATGTAGGCGGCGGCAATGGAGTAGAGGCCGATGCGGAGGCTGTGGTTCTGAACGGCCGAGTCGGTGCACACCAGCAGGGCATAGAGCACGAGAGGCAGCAGGGCGTAGGGACAGAACAGGGCTCCGACGAGCAGCACCGCCGTTCCCAGCGTGAACAGGGCGGGCAGGAGATGGACCAGCTTCAGCGATTCGGGGTACTTCTTGTAGAGGTTGATGCGGGCGATGCCCGAATTGTGTACCTGCTTGAAGAACTTCTTCAGGTCCGTGCGCCGCTTGTGGTACACCCACGCGTCGGGGAAGAGGCGGCAGCGGTATCCGCCCTTGAAAATGCGGATGCTGAAGTCGATGTCCTCGCCGAAGCGCATCTTCGAAAATCCGCCCAGGGCCAGGTAGACTTCGCGGCGGACGCCCATGTTGAAGCTGCGGGGGTAGAACTTGTCCATCTTCTTCTTGCCGCCGCGAATGCCACCGGTAGTGAAGAACGAGGTCATGGAGTAGTTGATGGCTTTCTGGATGTCGCTGAACGACGGGTGTGCCCGGTCGGGGCCTCCGAAAGCATCGGCGGGTGCCGTCTGGAGTTCCTTTTCGACAGCAGCCAGATAGTCCGGGGGCAGGATGCAGTCGGAGTCCAGTATAATGAGGTATTCTCCCCGGCTGCGTTCAGCACCGTAGTTGCGCGTCTGTCCGGGGCCGGAGTTGGGCTTGGTGTAGTAGTGCAGGTCCAGCCGGTCGCTGTATCGTTCGGCTACGTCGCGGCAGAGGACCGACGAACCGTCTTCCACCACCAGCACTTCAAAATCGCGGAACGTCTGGGCCGTGAGGCTTTGCAGCAGTTCGTCCACCTCGTCGGGGCGGTTGTACACGGGGATGATGAATGAGTATTTCATAGGTTTGTCTGACTTTTCGTAAGAATGCCTGCTCCCGGGGGAGCCGTTGTACAAAAGTAGGAAAAATATTCGGTTCCGCCCGAGGTTCCGGGGAAGAGTTTGCACATGTACCGTTCTTTTTTCTTCGAGTAGTGAGAATTTCCTTTACAAACTGGAAACGGTGCAGGATGAGTCCCGGAGAGAGGCACCATGAGTATAGGACTCATGTACCATCTGTATACGACTCATGGTACTTGAGTCCTATACTCATGGTACCTGTTTTTAAGAATGTTGATAATCAGGATGTTGCGGAATAATAATCGTTTGTATATAAATGCTTACAAAGGGCCGTGCCACCGGAAATAAAAAATGAGACTGCCTCAAACAATGAAGAAGCAGTCTCATGGGGAGAAAACGGATGTCCCGTTCCTCCTTTATGCCTTCACGCGTCCTACGTAAGAACCGTCGCGCGTGTCGATTTCGATGGTTTCGCCTTCGTTGATGAAGAGGGGTACGCGGACTGTGGCGCCCGATTCAACGGTAGCGGGTTTCAGCGTGTTGGTTGCTGTATCGCCTTTCAGGCCCGGTTCTGTATAGGTAACCTTCTGCTGTACCTTGATGGGCATGTCAGCATAGAGCACAGTTTCGGTAGAAGCATCCGATACAACGTCTACTACCTGGCCTTCGAGCAGGAAGTCCACACCGTTGATCAGGTCGTGGGCGATGGGAATCTGGTCGAATGTTTCCTGGTTCATGAACATGTAGTCGTCACCTTCCTTGTAGAGGAACTGGTAGGGGCGGCGTTCTACGCGTACGTCTTCCAGCTTTTCACCGATGTTGAAGCGGCGTTCCAGTACGTAGCCGTTCACTACGTCTTTCAGTTTGGTACGCATGAAGGTATTGCCTTTTCCCGGTTTTACATGCAGGAAGTCGATGCAGAAATACAGCTTGCCGTCCATACGGATGCAAGTTCCGATTTTAATGTCTTGGGCATTAATCATAACTTTCTTCTTTTATATATTATATGTTATTAATGAGTACTTTCCTTGCGAAATGCGGTGCAAAATTAATGCAATTCGGTAAAAAACACAAAAACTTTTGAGAGAAAATGAGTTATCTCTTGGTTTATTTGAAAAAACTCCCTATTTTTGCAGCCCGAATTCGTGAGAATAATAACGTAAAACAAGATACAGCAATGAAAAGAACATTCCAACCCTCTAACAGAAAGAGAAAAAACAAACACGGTTTCCGTGAGAGAATGGCTACAGCCAATGGCCGCAGAGTATTGGCAGCACGTCGCGCCAAAGGTCGCAAGAAACTGACCGTTTCCGACGAATACAACGGCGTGAAGGCATAAGCATCTTCTCGTAGAAAGAAAAAATAAGAAGACCGCAAAAGTCAGATAGCTTCTGTCTTTTGCGGTTTTTCTTTTGTGCTTGCAGGTGAGGCTGTATCGAGGTGGGGGTATTCCGTCATTCCGTATTTGTCCCGTTATCCTGCACTCCGCAGTCATCCCGCACTTGATGCGGGATCCAGTACACACAAACAAAAGTCATGGCATGGATCCCGGCTCAAGGCCGGGATGACGTAGTATTTACCTTTATTTTCATTTTGAGATAAGGCCGGCTGCACCTCGGAAGTAAAAGCAAAATCATGGCTTTTGCTTTGTACTTCTCTCGGTTTGCACTATCTTTGTCGCAATAAATGAAGGATTATGACTATAAAAGAATTTTTCTCGTTCCGGCAGAACCGCTTTTTCTGGGTAAACATCATTGCGATGGTCGTGGTGATGGTTGTGGTGATATTCGGCGTGCTGAAGGCTTTGGATGTCTATACCCGCCACGGCGAAGCGGTGGTGGTGCCCGATGTCAAGGGGCTGGACCTGGCGGATGCGCAGAAAATGTTTGCCGACCGCGGACTGACGGCGGTAGTGGCCGACTCCAGCTATGTGAAAAACCAGCCTGCCGGATGCGTGCTCGACTATAATCCCGTGGCCGGACAGCGGGTCAAGGAAGGACGAACGGTCTACTTGACCATCAATACGCTGAACACCCCGTTGCAGGAAGTACCCGATGTGGCCGACAACAGTTCGGTCCGCCAGGCTGAAGCCCGTTTGCTGGCTGCCGGCTTCCGGCTGACGAACAACGACTCCATTCCCGGCGAGAAGGACTGGGTGTACGAGGTGAGATACAGAGGACAGGTGTTGAGGCTGGGCGACAAGGTGCCGACGGGGGCCACGCTCACGCTGGTTATCGGGAACGGTAAGGAAGCTCCCCAGCCCGACGAGACACTGGGTACGGACTCGCTGGGCAACCCGCAGACCGAATCTACGCAGACCGACGAACAGATGCTGGAAGAAGAAGACTGGTTTTGACGGCCTATGATGGAAGAAGATATTGACATAATAGACGATATAGAGAACGATTGCCCGGACGACGTGGAGCCGGTGGGCGACGAGGCCCAGCTCTACGAACACTTCCGCGTGGTAGTGGACAAGGGGCAGGAGATGATGCGCGTGGACAAGTATCTCTTCGACCGCATCACCAACTCTTCGCGCAACCGCATCCAGAAGGCGGCCGACGCCGGTTTCGTCATGGCCAACGGCAAGCCTGTGAAGAGCAGTTACAAGGTGAAACCGCTCGACGTCATCACGGTGATGATGGACCGCCCGCGCTACGACAACGAGGTGGTGCCCGAAGACATCCCGCTGAACGTGGTCTATGAGGACGACTACGTGATGGTGGTCAACAAACCTGCCGGGCTGGTGGTGCATCCGGGCCACGGCAACTGGCACGGTACGCTGGTGAACGCCATCGCCTGGCACCTGAAGGACACCAAGGGATATGACGCCAACGACCCTCACCTGGGACTGGTGCACCGCATCGACAAGGATACGTCGGGCCTGCTGGTGATTGCCAAGACGGCCGACGCCAAGACCAACCTGGGCTGGCAGTTCTTCCACAAGACCACCAAACGTCGCTATCAGGCCTTGGTATGGGGCGACGTGGAGCAGGACGAGGGGACGATTGTAGGCAACATCGGACGCAATCCGAAAGACCGGCTGCAGATGACGGTCCTGCCCGAGGGCGAGGGCAAGCATGCCGTGACCCACTATCGCGTACTGGAGCGATTCGGCTATGTCACGCTGGTGGAGTGTATCCTCGAAACGGGACGTACGCACCAGATACGTGTGCACATGAAACACATCGGCCACGTGCTCTTCAACGACGAACGCTACGGGGGGCACGAAATATTGAAAGGAACTCATTTTGCCAAATACAAACAATTTGTAAACAACTGCTTTGACATTTGTCCGCGCCAGGCCTTGCATGCCATGACGCTGGGCTTCGTGCATCCCGTTACCGGCGAGGAAATGTATTTCACTTCCGAGCTGCCCGAGGACATGACGCGGCTCATAGACAAGTGGAGGGGCTACATCAGTAACAGAGAATTAGAATGAAACGCACGATTGCCATTGTTGCCGGAGGCGATACCTCCGAGTATGAGGTTTCCCTGCGCAGTGCACAAGGAATCTACTCCTTCATCGACAAGGAGAAGTATACATTATATATAGTAGGCATGCACGGCTTGGACTGGCATGTGCAGCTGCCTGACGGGCGGACGGTGCCTGTAGACCGCAACGACTTCAGCTTCCGGCTGGACGGACAGCAGGTGAAGTTCGACTTCGCCTACATCACCATCCACGGGACACCGGGCGAGGACGGACGCCTGCAGGGCTACTTCGACATGCTCCGCATTCCCTATTCGTGTTGCGGGGTGCTGGCGGCAGCGCTGACCTACGACAAGTTTGCCTGCAACCAGTATCTGCGTGCTTTCGGGGTGCGCATTGCCGAGTCGCTGCTCCTGCGCCAGGGGCAGACCATCACCGATGACGAAGTGGTGGAGAAGATCGGTCTGCCCTGTTTCATCAAGCCCAGCCTGGGCGGTTCCAGCTTCGGCGTGACGAAGGTGAAGACACGCGAACAGATACAGCCAGCCATCACCAAGGCTTTTGAAGAGGCGCAGGAAGTGGTGGTAGAGGCCTTTATGGACGGCACGGAGCTGACCTGTGGCTGCTACAAGACGAAGGAAAAGGAAGTGGTGTTCCCCATCACCGAGGTGGTGAGCCACAACGAATACTTCGACTACAAGGCGAAGTACAACGGCGAGTCCGACGAAATTACGCCCGCCCGCATCCCCGACGAACTGGCCGACCGGGTGAAGAAGCTGACTTCGGCCATCTATGACATCCTGGGTGCGCAGGGCATTATCCGTGTGGACTACATAGTCACCGAAGGCAGCAAAATCAATCTGCTGGAGGTGAACACGACCCCCGGCATGACGGCTACCAGCTTCATTCCCCAGCAGGTGCGTGCGGCCGGCCTGGACATCAAGGATGTGATGACAGACATTATAGAAAACAAGTTTTAACCACGAATCGCTATGTACGACGAATTTGATGAAATCCGTCCTTACCACGACGAAGAGCTTCCCGGGGTGTACGAAGAGCTGATTGCCGACCCCGCTTTCAGGCAGGTGGCCATGGCTGCCTTTCCCGGTGTGCCTTTCGAGATGCTGGCTGCCAAGATGCGCAGTTGCCGGACGAAGCTGGAATTCCAGAAAGCTTTCGGCTATGTGATATTGAAGAAGATTATGCAGGAAGCTTCGGACGGGGTGACGCTGGACAATGAGCTGGCTGACAAGGCAGGGGCCTATACCTATATCTCCAACCACCGTGACATCATTCTCGATTCAGGGTTCCTTTCCGTATTGTTGGTGGATAACGGAGGCGATACGGTGGAGATAGCCATCGGCGACAACCTGCTCATCTATCCCTGGATCAAGAAGCTGGTACGCATCAACAAGTCGTTCATTGTGCAGCGGGGGCTTCCCATGCGTCAGATGCTCGAATCGTCCGCTCGCATGTCGCGTTACATGCACTACACCATCGGCGAGAAGCGGCAGTCCATCTGGATAGCCCAGCGCGAAGGCCGTGCTAAGGACTCCGACGACCGTACGCAGGACAGTGTACTGAAGATGCTGGCCATCGGCGGGGAAGGCGATGTGGTGGACCGGCTGATGCAGATGAACATCGCTCCACTTTCTATCTCCTATGAATTTGATCCCTGTGACTTCCTCAAGGCTTGGGAATTTCAGTTGAAGCGCGACCATCCCGACTATAAGAAGTCTACGGCCGACGATCTGAAGAACATGCAGACAGGACTGTTGGGCTACAAGGGACGGGTACATTTCCACATTGCCCCGTGCATCAACGACCTGCTGGCTGTTATGGACCGCAAGATGCCCCGTCAGGAACTATTCAGTCATGTCTCCGCCCTGATTGACCGGGAAATTCATCGGGGCTATCGGTTGTATCCGTGCAACTATGTGGCGGCCGACCTGCTGGCCGGGACCTATGTGTATGCCGGACATTATACCGAGGAAGATCGATGGAAATTCCTGTCTTATCTGGAGGAACGGATAGAACATATTCAGTTGGCAAACAAGGATGAAGATTTCCTGCGCACGAAGATACTGGAGATGTATGCCAATCCGTTGAAGAACCACTTGAAGGCGATGGAGGCATGAGGAAGGGAAGAAAATACGGTCTGTGGATGTGGGTGTGGATAACGGTCGGTCTGCTGCTGTCGGCCTGCGGAGAGGATGCCTACCACTATCCGTCCGTCAGGCTGGAATTTCTGACGGCCTATTCGGATGTGGAAGGACAGCTGGACCGAGTGGTGGCCGATGACGGAAAGGAATATCCGGTATGGACCGACGACTCCGGTTCGCAGACCCGTCCCGACTCGCTGGTGCGTATCATCAGCAATTACGAGGTGGTACAGGCCGAGGGGACGGAAGGGGTACGTCTGTATGCCGTGTCGGCGGCTATTGCTCCCGTACCCTTGCCTGCCGACAAGTTTGCCGATGGCGTAAAGACCGACCCCGTGGATGTGCTGAGCATCTGGTTGGGACGCAATTACCTGAATCTGATGCTCGAAGTCAAGGCCCAGCATGCCCGGCATCAATTCCATTTTGTGGAGAACCGGGTGACGGTCGATACCGAAGCTCGCCGTTCGTCGGTGGAACTGACCCTGTATCACGACGATGGAGGCGATACGCAGGCCTATACCCAGCGGGCCTATTGCTCCGTGCCTCTGGCGGGATATGCCGTGGAGGGAGTGGATGTTGTGGAGCTGGACTTCCATGTACATACCTATTCGGGCGAAGTGAGTACCTATCATTTTGAATATATTCCAATCTTATAAATATCTGCCGGACATCTTGCGCCTGCAGACCGTATAAAAACGATTTTTATCATGAAAACTTTGTTTGCATCCATTTGTCTGTTGTTCTCCTCTTTCTTCTCCTGTCAGCAAAAGGGAGGTAGTTTTGAATCCCTGTCTGTCGGCGATTTTGCCGATGTCATCAGCGATCCGGATGTCCAGCGTCTGGACGTGCGTACGGTGGCCGAATACTCCGAAGGCCATATCCCCGGCAGTGTGAACGTCAATGTGCTGGACGAATCGTTTGCTGCTGTGGCCGACTCTGTATTGCAGCCTTCCCGGCCGGTGGCCCTCTATTGCCGCAGTGGCAAGCGGAGCAAGAAGGCCGCCCGCATATTGAGCGAAAAGGGCTTCAAGGTTTATGAACTGTCTACCGGCTTTAACGGCTGGATAGAAGCTGGGCAGACGGTCGAGAAATAGTGCTGCCGTCGTTGTTTCTTGTTCTGAAGAATGTTTTTTCGCAGTATTTGTTCCTGATGCTTGTTTGTCCCGATTTTTTTCCTTATCTTGACGCGGAAAATACCTGTTGTCAGGTTGTTGTTAATTTATAAGTTTATTGAATATGCGAATTTTATCAAATGTCAGTTGGGGGAGTCTGGCAGTGGCCGGATGGCTGTTGGCTTCCTGTGCGGGTAAGGCACCCGTGGTGGCCGATTACGAAATCGTTCCCATTCCCAGGGAAATTGCGGTGGAGCAGGAGAAGCCTTTCCTGCTGAAAGAAGGTACGGCGGTCTGTTATACGCCCGATAACGAACGGATGCGCCGGAATGCCGAGTTTCTGGCTTCCTATGTAGAGCGGCAGACGGGAATCCGCCTGGAAGTGAAAGAGGACGGTGAAGAAGGAAAAGGCATTCTGCTGAAGCTGGGACTGGAAGCCGACAACCCGGAAGCCTATACGCTGGAGGTGAATCAGGACCGGGTGACGATTGCTGCGCCGACGGAGGCCGGTGTGTTCTATGGCATCCAGACGTTGCGCAAGTCCGTCGGTGTGGCCGAAGGTGGCGCTGTGGAACTGCCGGCTGTACAGATAACGGATGAACCGCGTTTTAGCTACCGGGGAATGATGCTGGACGTGAGTCGTCACTTCTTTTCCGTGGACGATGTCAAGACCTATATCGACATGCTGGCTCTGCATAACATCAACCGTCTTCACTGGCATCTCTCCGATGACCAGGGTTGGCGTATCGAAATCAAGAAATATCCGAAGCTGGCCGAGATTGCTTCGCAGCGCAAGGAAACGGTGATCGGACGCAACAGCGGCAAATACGACGGAAAGCCTTACGGTGGCTTCTATACCCAGGAGCAGGCGAAGGAAATCGTGGCTTATGCCGCCGAGCGTTATATCACGGTCATTCCGGAGATTGATTTGCCCGGACACATGCAGGCGGCTTTGACGGCCTATCCTGAACTGGGATGTACGGGCGGACCGTATGAAGTATGGACGCAGTGGGGCGTTTCGGAGAATGTGCTGTGTGCCGGGAATGACAAGACCATCCAGTTTGTCAAGGATGTACTGGCCGAAATCGTGGAAATATTCCCCTCCGAATACATCCATGTGGGAGGTGACGAGTGTCCCAAGACGGTATGGGCGAAGTGCCCCAAGTGCCAGGCCCGCATCAAGGCGTTGGGCTTGAAGAGCGACAGCCGGCATACCAAGGAAGAACGTTTGCAGAGTTATGTCATCCACGAAGCTGAAGCCTTCCTTGCCACGAAGGGACGGAAGATGATCGGTTGGGATGAAACGCTGGAAGGCGGCCTTGCCCCCGGGGCTACGGTCATGTCGTGGCGCGGCGAAGGTGGAGGCATTGAGGCGGCCAAGCAGGGGCACGATGTGGTGATGACCCCGAATACTTACCTGTATTTTGACTACTACCAGTCGAAAGATACGGATACCGAACCGCTGGCCATCGGAGGATACCTGCCGATGGAACGTGTCTATAGCTATGAACCCATGCCCAAGGCGCTGTCGGACGAAGAGCAGAAGCACATCATTGGTGTACAGGCCAACCTGTGGACCGAATACATTCCGGACCTGAAGCAGATACAATACATGGTATTGCCACGCATGGCAGCGCTGTGCGAGGTACAGTGGAGCCTGTCCGGGCAGAAGGATTACGAATCGTTCCTGAAGCGGGTAAGCCGTCTGGTGGACATCTATCAGAAGAATGGATGGAACTATGCCACCCATATATTCGATGTGCGGCTTGAACTGAAACCCAATACGGAAACCGGTACCCTTGATGTGACTGCCGGTACAATTGACAATGCTCCTGTTTATTATACATTGGACGGCAGTGAGCCTACCAGTGCTTCGCAACTCTATACGGAAGTGTTGAAGATTGACAAGCCTTGTACGCTTCGTACCGTGGCTATCCGTCCTTCTGGTAAGTCGAAGGTGACAACTGATGAAATCAGCTTCAGCAAGTCGTCGATGAAGCCGATAACCATGCTGCAGCCCATCAACAAGCAATACGAGTTTACCGGCGCTACGGTGCTGGTGGACGGCATGACGGGCAACATGAACTATAAGACGGGCCGCTGGATTGCCTTCTACAAAAATGATCTGGAAGCCGTGATCGACCTGAAGGAACCGACGGAAATCTCTTCGATGACGCTGCATACCTGCGTGGAGAAGGGTGACTGGATCTTTGATGCCCGTGGCATTACGGTATCGGTTTCGGATGACAACCAGACGTTCAAGGAAGTGGCTTCCGAATCCTATCCGGCGATGAAGGCCGACGATCCCAATCAGATTTACACCCACAAGTTGGAATTCGATCCTGTAAAGACGCGCTATGTCAAGGTGAAGGCGCTTTCCGAGCATGAGATTCCGGCATGGCATGGCGGCAAGGGAAATCCGGGCTTCCTGTTTGTGGATGAGATTATTTTGGAATAGGAGAATAGATTTCCATGATATGACAAAAGAGCGTGTGCCCGTCTGGAGCACACGCTCTTTTTGTCAGGGGAAGCCAAAATTCTACAGGCTTTCCAGCATGCGTTTCAATACAACCGTTGCCGAAATTTCACGGTTGGCAGCCTCGGGGATGACGATGCTTTGCGGACTTTCGATAACATCGTCTGTCACAATCATGTTGCGGCGTACAGGCAGGCAGTGCATGAAGTAAGCATTGTTGGTGACAGCCATCTGGCGGTCGCTCACCGTCCAGGCACGGTCCTTGCTCAGAATCTGGCCGTAATTGTCACCGGTATAGGCGGCCCAGTTCTTGGCGTAAACGAAGTCGGCACCTTCGAAAGCTTTCATCTGGTCGTATTCCACGTGGGCGTTACCTACGAATTTCGGGTCGAGTTCGTAGCCTTCGGGATGAGTGATGACGAACTCATAATCTGTAGCGTTCATCCATTCAGCGAATGAATTGGGAACTGCCTGTGGGAGAGGACGCGGATGGGGAGCCCACGTCATGACCACTTTCGGACGGTCCTTCTTCTTATATTCTTCGATGGTGATGAGGTCGGCGAAACTCTGTAACGGATGGCGGGTAGCAGCTTCCATCGAGAATACGGGGCGGCCTGAGTATTGGATGAACTGGTTGAGGATAACCTCGTTATAATCGTACTCCTTGTTTTCGAAGCGTGCGAAGGAGCGTACGCCGATGATGTCGCAATAGCAGCCCATGACGGGAATGGCTTCCAGCAGGTGTTCGGGCTTGTCTCCGTCCATGATGACGCCCCGTTCGGTTTCCAGTTTCCAGGCTCCTTGGTTGATGTCGAGCACGATGACATTCATTCCCAGATTCAGCGCGGCTTTCTGTGTACTCAGTCGCGTGCGCAGGCTGGAGTTGAAGAATATCATCATCAGTGTCTTGTTGCGGCCCAGTTCTACATATTTGAACCGGTCTTTTTTGATTTCGAATGCTTCGGCGAGTGCAGTTTTCAGGTTTCCGATGTCCTGCACGCAGGTAAAGTTTCTCATAACTTACTTCTTTTTAGGATGTTTATTGGTAGCAAAGATAGTGAAAGGCGAGAGCAGAGACAAATGAAAAACAAAGTTTTTCAGTTTGGCTATGCCGAGCCGCCTCCTGTCTTGTTCAAAGATAATCTGATCCAAGAGCAGAAGGGTACAATTTTTCCGATTTTTTTTGCAGTGAAACTTCTTATCTTGTTCAAATCCATATAAAGACGAAAAAATTTTGTAAGTTTGCCAAATGTTCCGGCGGAGGCCAGTTTTATATGCCGTTTTTCCCTGCCGGTGTAGAAATTTATTAAGTATCCGAAATGCATAGTAATAATAATCATATGGATGAGCGTTCCCTCCGACGCCTTTTTGAAGCATATTCCGATGATTTGCTTTACTATGCGCAGTATCTGCTCCATTCCAAGGAGGAGGCGGAGGAAATCGTGAGCGATGTTTTCTTTGAGGTCTGGCAGAATCGGGAAAAATTCTCGGAGATCAGGCAGGAGAAGTTATGGCTGTTGAGAGTCACTCACAACAAGGCCGTATCTTTGCTGCGTAAAAAGGGAAATGATCCTTCTTCCGTTTCCTGGGAAGAGATAGAGGATTACGGTACTCCTGTCGATTTGCAGACTCCCGATACCCGGCTGATCAGTCGGGAGGAGATGAGTCGCATCAACCGGGTGATTGCCCAGTTGCCTCCCCGGTGCCGTCAGGTGTTTGTCCTGGCCAAGATCGAACGGCTTCCCTATAAGGAAATTGCAGATTTTTTAGGCATTTCGGTAAAAACGATTAATGTCCACGTAGCCAAGGCTTTGGAGGCCATTTCTTCGGCCTTGAAAAAATAACTTTGAATTTTATTTGAAAAAAAACGAAGACGCAATAGGAGATTCTTGCCAAAATTGCGTCTTGATTAATATATTGTGAAAAGATGAACGACGACAAAAAGAAATATAATAATAGGTATGAAAAGTTAGCGGCCTTTCTGGACGAACCAAAGCGTTCGGACGAGGAGGAGCCGTTTTCTTCGGATGAGGAGGCCCGCAAGCTCTTGTATCTGTGGAATGAATGCCATCCGGCCGGAGCGGATGCTGAGAAGGTTTGGAAAAAGATTCTTCAACGGATTGGGCAGGTGGAACAACAGCAGACTGGGCGCAGAAGACGTCTTGTTCCCGTATGGGGATGGGCAGCTGCAGCTTCCGTTGTTCTGTTGATAGGTGCGGCTTTGTTCTGGAGGACGAATACGGAGACTGGAATGGATGAACGCACCAGAATGGAGCAGATGATGTTGGCTCATGCCGATACGAGTGGAGTGGAAGAAGTGACACTGGTCGTTTCGGACGAGAAAAAGATCGAGCTGGCCAATAACTCGAAGGTTGCCTATGATGCATCGGGGCAGGTAAGTGTCAATTCTACCCGTTTGTCTGAGACCGTTGCACAGCAACAGGAAAGTCAGGAGGCTGCTGCCCGCGAAAGCGAAACGGTGGAATACAATCAGCTGATTGTACCGAAGGGGAGGCGCTCGATGGTCGTGCTGGCCGACAACAGCAAGATGTGGGTCAATTCCGGCAGTAAGGTGATTTATCCGCGTACCTTTACCGGAGAGCGACGGGAAATTTTTGTGGAAGGTGAAGTCTATCTGCAGGTGACCCGTGACGAGACCCGCCCGTTTGTTGTCAATACTTCCGCGCTGGATGTCGAGGTGCTGGGCACGTCGTTCAATGTGTCTGCCTATCGCGGAGACGCCCATGCATCGGTTGTGCTGGTAGAAGGCGCGGTGGATGTGAAGGATAGAGCAGACCGTCATGTCTGGATGCAGCCCAACGAACGGGTGCAGCTGGATGATGCCGGTACATTGCAGAAGGAGACCGTCCATGCGTTGGACTATATCCATTGGGTAGACGGTGTGTGGGTGTTGAACGGGAAACCGCTGAAGGAAGTGCTGGACTATCTGAGCGAATACTACGGAAAACGGATTGTTTGCAATCCGGCCGTAGCGGATGAACTGTTTTACGGCAAGTTGTTCTTGAATGAAGAACTGGATAAAGTGTTGGAATCCATCCGACGGACGCTACCGGAGGAACTGCAAGTCCCGCAGGAAACTTTGGGCATTGCCGTGGAATGAGAAGACTTGAATATTAATCTTAAATTGATATACCGATGACGTAAAGAAAACATGTGTATGAACCAAAAAAAGTCGGACAATACTCCCAATATTGCCCGACCGGAAAGTGATTTTAATTATTCCAATTATTAGTAACCAAAATCAGTACGAAAGTATGAAAAAGAAAACGACTTTTGGTCGGATGAAGGGCTTTTTTTTACCTCTTTATCTATTAATTAGTGTTTTTTAGTAACAGAAGGAGCCTTGTTCCCCCTTCGTGCCGCTGATACGGGCGGAAGTAACGGACAAGCAGTACAAACGACCTTGACGGTGAAAGAATTGTTCAACTACATTGAAAAGAACAGCAATTTTGTCATTCTCTATTCCAAGGGTCTCTTGTCTGAACTGAACAAGAAAGTTTCCATCAATACGAATGGAAAGAATGCCGAAGAAATCTTGCGCGAACTGGCTGCTGCAGCCAATCTGGAATTCAAGATCAGCGACCGTCAGGTGACGGTGACAAAAAAGGCTCCGGCTGTACAGCAGCAGGGCAGCACCATCAAGGTGACCGGACAGGTTTTTGACGAGAACGGCGAGACCATTCCGGGTGCCAATGTAACCGTCAAGGGGAATACTTCCATCGGAACGGTGACCGATATCGACGGTAACTTTACGCTGAGCGTACCCAAAGGTACGACGCTGGTGGTTTCCTTCATCGGATATGCCAGCCACGAGATTGTGGTGAAGGATGCCAATAAGGTAACCGTAAACCTGGCACCGGATGCTGAGGCATTGGACGAAGTGGTGGTAGTAGGTTACGGTATGCAGCGTAAGAGCTCCATCACCGGTTCTATCTCGTCCATCAAGGCCGACAAGCTGAAAGATATCACGACTCCGAGTGTTGCCAATATGCTGCAGGGCAAGGTGGCCGGTGCAGTGGTTGCCCCCACTTCCGGTCGTCCGGGCGAGGGTGTGAGCATCCGTGTGCGTGGTATCGGTTCTATCCGTGGTAATGTAGAGCCTTTGTGGGTAATCGACGGTGTGGTAGGTGCTTCTTCTGCCGACCTGAACCCGAATGATATCGAAACCATTTCTATTTTGAAAGACGGTTCCGCTACGGCATTGTATGGTTCTCGTGGTGCCAATGGCGTTATCCAGGTAACTACCAAGCGTGCTACGACTGGTACCTCTCAGATTGATTTGTCTGCCAAGTTCGGTGTGTCGCAGTTGCAGAAAGGTAATCTGGAAATGATGTCGGGTGCCGAGTATTACGATTATGTATATACGGCCTATAAGAATGCCGGTACACTGGATTCACAAGGTTGGTTGCAGCCTTATCTGCGTGACCGCAATTTCGATTGGTGGGACCTGGCTACACAAAATGCCTTGACCCAGAATTACAACATCGGTTACCGTTACGGTAACGACAAGATCCGGTCGTACGTTTCCGGTGACTACTATACGGAAGAAGGTACCATCAAGGGCTTTGATTACGACCGATTCACATTCCGTTCGAATACCGATTATGTTGTGAATGACCGTCTGACCCTGAAGGCAAAAGTATCTGCCAGCTATAAGGAAACTTTCAATCAGGAATACTCCTTGGCCCATACCAGCTATACGCCGTGGGATACGCCGTGGGATTCGCAGGGTAACCTGAAGGATGGTACGCAAGGCGTGCCGACAGCCGACGCTGCTCCGACTGCCAATCCTGATGACTACTGGTATTCGGACGGTGGTTCGAACTTCCTGTATGACCGTGATTTGAGTTGGTCCAAGAGCCGCAACAACGGTATTGACCTGGGTGTGGGCTTTGATTTCAAGATTATCGATGGTTTGACTTTCGAGTCCAACAACCGCATCGGCTTTACCAACAACTACTCCAGCTCCTACGTGGATCCGAACAGCCGTTCGGGTGCAGGTACCAGCGGATCGTATTATGACGGCGAGTCCAATACACGCTCCATCTATACCAGCCAGTTACTGCGTTTCCTGAAGACTTTTGGTGAGAAGCATGAAATCAATGCCTATTTGGGTTATGACTACGATGAGTACCGCTATTATGACTTGTCGGCCACTGCCTATAAGATTTTCCAGGGTGCCGAGATTATCAACGCCGGTGCGGATGACCCCGACGCCAGCGGTACCAAATCGGAATCCAAGAATGCTGCCGTTTACTTGAATGTCAATTATTCGTTCGACAACAAGTATCTGATTCAGGGTATGATCCGTCGCGACGGTTCTTCGAAGTTCGGTAGCGACAAGCGTTGGGCTACTTTCTGGTCGGTAGGTGCCGGTTGGAACATGCACAAGGAAGACTTTATCAGCCAGTTCGAGTGGATCAACGAATTGAAGCCTCGTGTTTCTTACGGTATCAGCGGTAACCAGCCGGGTGGCGCTTACGAATGGGCTACCATTTTCGGTTACACTTCTCAATATGCCAACGAGATTGCTTTCTTGTCCAACTATCAGGGTAACCCCGACTTGTCTTGGGAAGAGACGGCCAACTTCGATGCCGGTGTGGACATCCGCCTGTTCGATCGCGTGAACATCACGTTCGATTATTATTTGAAGAAAGTGAAGAACCTGATTTACCTGCGTCACCTGCCTGCTGTGACGGGATTCAACCGTCAGACGGCCAACAACGGAAAGATGGAAAACTCGGGTGTGGAACTGACCATTACTCCTGAAATCATCAAGACGAAAGACTGGTACTGGGACATCAGCTTCAACATGGGCTATAACCGCAATGAGGTGACCTACATGCCGGATGGAGATGACTTGACGATGCAGGCAGTGGCTGTGGGCTATCCCTATATGAACTGGTATATGAAGGAATGGGCCGGTGTGGATACCATGACCGGAACACCGCTGTGGTTCAAGGTTGATTCGACCACCGGTGAAAAGACTGTGACCAGCAATTACAATGAAGCTACCAACGTGTTGCTGGACGCTTCTCCTACACCGAAAGTGAATGGTGGTCTGAGCACCAACCTCAGTTGGAAAGGCCTGTCGCTGAATGCCAACTTTACCTTCAGCGCCGGAGCCAAGATTTACAACGGCATGCGTGCCGGTGCGCTCGACCGTGATGCAGAACGTCCTTCGCAGCCTGCCATGAAGCTGGCCGACGGCTGGAGCCGTTGGGAGAAGCCGGGCGACATTGCCACTCATCCGCAGCTGATAGCCGGTGGTAATAACAAGTCTTCCAATACCTCTACCCGTTACTTGGAGAATGGAGACTACTTTAAGCTGAAAACCTTGACGTTGGCATACAGCCTTCCCAAGAAGTGGCTGAAGCCCATGAAGATTACGGGAGCCAATATCAGCCTGACGGGCGAAAACCTGTTCACTGTTACCAAGTTCTCCGGCCAGGATCCCGAAATCCTGTTGTCTTCTAATTACAACGGAAGTGCCAGCAGTTTCGGCTATCCTACCGTAAGACGTTTCACCGTAGGGTTGAGTGTTAATTTCTAAGTAATGATAACCAATAAAGAACAAACTATGAAACTGAAATATACATTGGGTGCCCTGGCTGCCGTGTCTGCATTGGCCGGCTGCAGTCTGGACGTAAATATGTACGACGGCGTGACGGGTGAGGATGTCACTGCCCGTAACATTGTGGAATTGTCGCAAGGCAGTTACAGCATGTTGAAATACGATGGCGGACTGATTGACTACGGTTATTATTTCTGGGCCTATGGCGCAGACGACCTCTCCTGGGGGGGTACTTCTACCGATCAAAAGTTTGATATCTATGACTACGGTCGTAACATTACCAGTTCCATTACTGAATATGCCTGGGAGTTGGGTTACCGTACCATCGGCAATTGCAATAAAGTCATTGAAATGGGTAATGAGTTGGGGTCCAACATTACCGATGAGGAGAAGGTGATTGTCGGTGAAAACTATTACCTCCGTGCCTTGTCCTATTTCCTGCTGGTAAACGAGTTTGCACAGCCTTACTCCAATAATCCCACACAGAATCCGGGTCTGCCGTTGAAGCTGACCAGCGATCCGGACGATTTGCCCCAAAGCCGTTCGACGGTGGCCGAAATCTATGACCAGGTGGTGAAAGACTTGCAGGATGCCATCACTTATATGACACTGCCGGCCGGTATGTCTCCGAAAAACAGTTGCTATGCCACCAAGGAAGCTGCTGAGGCTTTGCTGGCCAGAGTATATCTGTATATGGAAAATTGGGAAGGTGCCTGGAACATGGCGAATGCCGTCATTACCTCCGGCCGTTTCGAACTGTTGCAGGGTGAAGAATATGCAATCTATTCCCAGCATGTTCCGGAAGAAAATACTGAAACGATTTTTGCCGTTCGCCGTACAAAATTGAAGGATGATGCTGGAAATGGTAGAATGGGTGGTTTGTATATCCAGGTAGACAATAATGGTTGGGAAGAAATGTATGCTTCTGCTCCTTATCTGGAATTGTTGGAGCTGTATTTGGATGACAAGGGATATCCGAAGGATTTGCGCAGCAGCTTCATTACCAAGCGTTATGTGGAAGACGGAACCAATACGTCCAAGTATCCCATTACCGGCAATCCAGAGCGGAACTATCAGGACTGGACTTTTGCCTATAGAGCCAAGCAGGCCGGTGCAAACTCCAACTATGAGTATCGCCAGATTTCCATTACGAAGCAGGACGACGGAACGTATGCCATGAGTGCTGACGATGCTGCATCGTTCCAAAGCGCTACCATTCAGTCGGAACCCTATAACTTGGGTACCCGTTATTATGTAGTGGCATCGGATGGTACTAAGTATATCGGACGTATCGAGCCGCGTGTGTACGATGCCAAGACGCTCCGTCAGAAGGAAGCCATGTTCCTGGTGTATGCTATCAACAAGTGCTCTTATCAGGAACAGTATTATCACCTGTGGTCGCCCATCATTTCCCGTCTGGCCGAAATGTATCTGATTCGTGCCGAAGCCAATCTGGAGAAGGGCGGCGATACCCAAGCTACGCTGGACGACGTGAATGTACTGCGTGAAAGAGCCGGTATTCCTCTCTGGACGCTGGACAACATCAAGACTGCCGAATACGGCCAGCCGAAGGATGTCCATAAGATTATCGAGGAAGAGCGTATGCTGGAATTTGCATGGGAAGGACTCCGTCGTTTCGATGTGTTCCGCTGGCGCCAGACGCTGGACCGCAAGTATCCGGGCGGACATACCTTGCGACAGGGTGATCGCTATCTGGAGATACCTTACAACTCTCCTTCGGTATGCGAATATATCCCGCAGGCCCAGTATGATGCTTATCCCTACGATTTGGGACAGAATCCCTGATCGGGTGTGAAGATACCTTCCGTATCCGAATGCAGACAAACATTCGGATACGATTAAAAAAATTGTTTCATCTATAAATAGCAGAACTTGTAAAATGAAAAAGTTATCATATTTATTCTTGCTTCTTCTGGCATTTGTGTATGCCGGATGTGCCGAAACGGAGCAGCCCTATGTGGGATATGTGGTGATAGAACGTGCGGTAGTCGAAGCTGAGGCCAATTCGACAGCTACCATAACTGCCGACACGGACATCGACTCGCCGATTGAAATCAAATCCATCGATTTTGGAGAAGGGGTGGACGAATGGTGTACCATCTCTACCAGCGGTAAGGAGATTACGGTGACTACGACTCAGGCCAACACGGGTGCGAACTACCGTACGGCCACGGTCAATGTGAAATGCGGTTATTGGTTGAAGTCATTCCAGGTGCTGCAGAAATATGCCGGACAGGAATATCTGCAGTACGACTGGACGCGCTGGACTGCTACCGGCAACAGTGTAGAGAGCAGCGACGGTGGCGGTTATGCCAGCCTGTTCAGTGATGACCGTACGACTTACTGGCACAGCCAGTATAGTGGCGACGCTCCCTCTTTGCCTTATTGGATTGTCGTGGATATGCAGGAAGAATTGGAGATTGCCAAATTTGATATCGGTAGAAGATATTATGCAGGCAATGGCAATAATTACGGTTCGGTGAAGACCTTGAAGCTGTATGCCAGCACGGACAACGAGAACTTTACGGAAGTGGGCGGCTTTACCTTCACTTTCCCCTGGACGGCTCCTGATGGAACCGTTGTAGAGGGTCCGAATAGCCCGCTGATTCCGGCTTATGAGGAGATTTTCCCGGCGGAACCGGTAAAGGCTCGTTACATGAAGATTGAGATTACCGAAACCAACACAAGCAACAATGCCTGCCAAATAGCCTATTTTAAGGCATACGAAAAAATTTAAAGCCATAATTTCTTCTACCTTTTAAAATCTAAGTATCTTTGCGGAGGATGCCCGATTGTAAGGTCTGGCATCCTCTTTTTATAACATGGACTGAATCTAAAGATCATGAAAAGAATGAAAGCGTTGTGCTTGTTTCTGCTGGGAGTATGGATGTCTTTTCCCCTGGGTGCACAGATTGTCCGCGTGTATGACGTGGCCGACTTTGGCTTGAAGGCGGGCGGCACGAAAGATGCGTCGGCCGTGTGGCAGAAGATGCGAAAGAAAATCAAGGCCGAATGTGGAGACGGTGACAGCGTAGTGGTCCGTTTTCACGAAGGAACCTATCATTTCTATGAAAAAGGTGCGACCGTCCGGGAGTACTATATTTCCAATCACGATCAGGACAATCCGAAGAAAGTGGGACTTGCTTTGGAGGACATGAAGCGGCTGACGCTGGACGGCGGCGGGGCTTCGTTTGTCTTTCATGGGCGGATGCTGCCAGTCTCTCTGCTCCGTTCGGAGGGGTGCACGCTGAAAAATTTCAGTATAGACTTTGCCAATCCACATATCGCGCAGGTAGAGATAGTGAAGAACGACCCTCGGGAGGGTATCACCTTCAAACCTGCTCCGTGGGTAAAGTACCGCATTTCCAAGGACAGCGTATTCGAAGCATACGGCGACGGCTGGACGGTGAGGCACAACTGGGGCATTCCTTTTGAAAAATCGACCAAACGGATTGTCTACAACGCCGGTGACCGTGGCTGCAACACCCGGGGAGCTTTCCTGACGGACGACGGTTGTGTACAGGCGCCTGCCTGGAAGGACGAGAAGCTGGTGTCGGGTACCATCTTCGTGATGCGTGGATGGGGGCGGCCTACGCCGGGAATATTCCTGTCGCACAACGTGGATACGCGCCTGGAGAACATCCGGGTGCACTATGCCGAAGGGATGGGGTTGCTGGCACAGCTTTGTGAAAACATCACGCTCGAGAAGTTTCAGGTCTGCCTGAAGGGAGACGACGATCCGCGTTACTTCACGACGCAGGCCGATGCTACCCATTTCTCGGGCTGCAAGGGAAAGATTGTTTCCTGCAACGGCTTGTACGAGGGAATGATGGACGATGCCATCAATGTGCACGGCACGTATCTGAAAGTCATCAAACGGCTGGACGACCATACCTTGGTGGGTCGCTACATGCACGACCAGGCCTGGGGCTTCGAATGGGGACGGGCAGGTGACGAAGTGCAGTTCATCCGTTCGCGTACCATGGAACTGACAGGCGGGACGAACCGCATTGCTTCCATCCGTCCTTACGACCGCGAGACGACGGAGGGCGTACGGGAGTTTCTGATCACCTTCCAGGAGCTGGTAGATGCCTCTGTCAGTGAAGCGGACGGCTTCGGCATTGAAAATCTGACATGGGCTCCCGAAGTGGTGTTCGCGGGCAATCTGATTCGGAACAACCGGGCCCGGGGAGCCTTGTTCAGTACGCCACGGCCTACGTTGGTGGAAAACAATACCTTTGACCATACTTCGGGTACGGCCATCCTGTTGTGCGGTGACTGTAACGGATGGTTTGAGACAGGTGCCTGCCGCAGGGTTTTGATTCGAAACAACCGTTTCATCAATGCCCTGACCAGCCTGTACCAGTTCACCAATGCTGTGATATCCATATATCCCGAAATTCCCGAACTGGAGCAACAACAGGCTTATTTCCATGGTGGGAAAGACGGCGGCATTGTGATTGAGGGCAATACGTTCGACACGTTCGATGCCCCTATCCTGTATGCGAAGTCGGTCGATGGTCTGGTCTTTCGGAACAATGTGATTCGGACGAACCGGGAATATCCTCCGTTCCATTTCAACCGGAACCGTTTCCGGCTGGAACGGGTGACGAATGTGTCGATTGCGGAGTGACAGACCGGTAAGAAACAGACCGGTTTGACCGATGGGACCTGTTTGTCGTCAAGCTGAAGGCTGGCTGAAACGTAAAGCTCAATCTGCAGGCCAAGGACGGTCTACTGGTGAACAAGCGGATGGAAGTCAGAAAGTTTTGAAAAAGAAAGGGATATTCTTGTTTCGTGAGCAAGTAATGTCTACCTTTGCGACATATTTAATAGAAGAGGCGCGTGGCGGTTCGAAACCATGGGCCGGACGCGCTCCCTTCTTTCTGTGAAAAGAATCATTTTATTCTTTAACTTTTAAATATAAACCGTTTATGAAAAAAATTGGAACATTATTGTTAGCCATGTCATTGGCTTTGGGTGCATGCTCCACACAGTCGACCTCGACCGTTCAGACGAACGACAAGGGTACGCAGTGGGAGTGGAAACAAGGAACCATCGTAGTGAAAACGCCCGAACGTCCGGCCGGACAACAGAGCGTGCTGGGACTGACCCTCCCGAAGATGGACGTTGTGCGTGTGGGCTTTGTGGGCCTGGGCATGCGTGGTCCGGGTGCTGTAGAGCGCTTCACTTATATCCCCGGTACTCAGATTGTAGCTCTTTGCGACTATGAGAAGGAACGTGCCGAGCGCTGCCAGCAGCTGCTCAAGAAGGCTTCCCTGCCGAAAGCTGCCATCTATTCTGGCGCCAAGGGCTATGAAGAGCTCTGCAAGCGCGATGACATTGACCTGGTTTACATCGCTGCCGACTGGTTGCATCACTTCCCCATTGCCAAGTGTGCTTTGGAGAACGGCAAGAACGTGGCCATTGAAGTACCTTCGGCCATGAACCTGAAGGAATGCTGGGAGCTGATCAACCTGAGCGAGAAAAACCGCAAGCATTGCATGATTCTGGAGAACTGCTGTTACGACTGGTTCGAAATGAATACGTTGAACATGGCCCAGAACGGCGTGTTCGGCGAGGTGATCCGCGCACAGGGTGCCTATATCCACAACTTGAACGAATTCTGGGATTACTATTGGAAGAACGGCGAGAACGACAAGCTGGGCTGGCGTCTGGACTACAACATGCGTCATCGCGGCGACGTATACGCCACTCACGGCCTTGGCCCTGTGGCACAGGCACTCAACATCCATCGTGGCGACCGCATGACGACGCTGGTAGCGATGGATACCAAGTCGGTGATCGGCAAGGCTCTCGTGGAGGAAAGAACAGACTCTGTCTGCAACAACTTCCGAAACGGTGACCACACCACTACGCTGATCCGTACGGCCAACGGCAAGGTGATTGAAATCCAGCACGACGTTATGACTCCCCAGCCCTACAACCGTCTGTATCAGCTGACCGGTACCAAAGGCTTCGCCAACAAGTATCCGGTAGAAGGCTATGCCCTCGATGCCGCACAGATGAGCGCTTCGGGTGTACAGCCCAAGGTAGACGACCTGAGTGCACACGGATTCATGTCTGATGCCGACATGAAGGCACTGGTTGAAAAATACCAGCACCCCATCCTGAAGAAATATGGTGAGATGGCCAAGGAAGTGGGCGGTCACGGTGGTATGGACTTCATCATGGACAGCCGTCTGGTATACTGCCTGCAGAACGGTCTGCCGCTGGATATGGATGTATACGACCTGGCCGAGTGGTGCTGCCTGGCCGAGCTGGGTGAGCTGTCTATGGACAACGGTTGCGCTCCGGTCGAATTCCCCGACTTTACCCGTGGCGAATGGAACGTTGTGAAGGGTTACAAGCATGCCTATGCAAGCCCCGAGGACGAAAAGGCTAGCATGGACAAAGCACAGGCCTTCACCGCCAAGCTGAAAGAGCAGGGCGCCAAGGAATGGGCTCAGGAAGCTGACAAGAAATAAGTAAACTGGATATAAAGAAGAAGGTGTGTCAGGGGGAATTTCCCCTGTGGCACACCTTCTTTTTTTTGCAGGAAGCCGGACAATGTCCGGCTTTTTCTTTATATTTGTCCCTATAAACCCTACAATAAGTCTGATATGAAGAAAACATGGCTATTGGCCTGCTGTCTGTTGCTGGGCATGAAGATGCAGGCGCAGGAACCTCTGATCGAGCCGGAAGAAGGCCGTACCTTGCTCGAACGCTTCACCAAGGGAGGCAAGTCCATCACGTCGAGCAGCATGAACCTGCAGTTCTATACCTCGGCGGCCGCCAATTTTGTGGACGGGTCGCTCGACGAGGCCGCGTTCAAGATCAACGGAGTGCGCCTGGAGCTGCTGGGCGATTTCGGCAAGAACTTTTCCTATCATTTCCGCCAGTCCTTCAACAAGTACAGCAATCCACGCGTGCTGGACAACCTGTCCTCGTCGGTAGAGTGCGCGTCCGTCGGGTGGCACGTGAAGCCCCGCTTTGCGCTGACGGTGGGCAAGCAGGCCATACAGCTGGGCGGTTACGAATATTGGGTGAATGCCATCCGGGTGCGTGAGTTCAGCGACTTCAACAATTACATAGACTGCTATCAGGCGGGCGTGAACGGGTCTGTCATCTTCTCACCTACGCAGCAGATCAATGTGCAGATGGTGAACAATTCGGCTGGGCGGGGCGATGAAGCCTTTCTGTACGGGCGGCCCGAGGGGGTGGAGAAGGTGAAGGTACCTGTGCTCTCGACCCTCAACTGGGACGGCTACTTCTGCAACAAGGCCCTGAATCTGCGCTACTCCCTTTCGTGGGGCGAGCTGGCCCGCAAACGTGACATCCTGTATGTGACAGCGGGTAATGTCTGGGAAAAAGGGCCTGTGGTGGCCTATGTCGACCTGATGTACTCGCGCGAGGGCATCGACACGAAGGGACTGGTCAGCGAGCTGTCGGCCTCCCTGCCCGAGGGTGGGGTGACGGCCCAACACGTACAATACTTCACCACCATCGTCAACCTGGACTATCGGGTGCACAAGCATTGGAATGTCTATGCCAAAGGTGCCTACGAACTGGGCGGCGTGTATCGTGCGAACGGTCCGTACGAGGAAGGCCTCTACCGCCGCACGTGGAATGCCCAGCTTTGCGCCGAGTACTTCCCGATGGACAACAGCGAGCTGAAGATTTACCTGCACCTGCTCTACAAACGGCATGGTCTGACGGCCCGTGCCAAGGCATTGGGGGCCGATGACTATTCCTCGCAGCGCATCTCGTTGGGACTGGTCTATACCATCCCCGTCTTCTAAGGCTTGCGCACCTGTCCGTTTCCTTCAATGATCCACTTGTAGGTGGTGATTTCCTCCAGTGCCATGGGACCTCTGGCATGCAGTTTCTGCGTGCTGATGCCTATCTCCGCGCCCATGCCGAACTGGCCTCCGTCGGTGAACGAGGTCGGCGCGTTGACATAGACGCAGGCGGCGTCCACGTCGCGGCAGAAGCGGGTGGCGGTAGCGGCGTTTTCTGTCACGATGCACTCGCTGTGGCGGGAACTGTATCGGCGGATGTGGGCCAGGGCTTCGTCCAGGCCGTCTACGGTCTTGATGGCCATCTTGTAATCCAGAAATTCGCGGCCGAAGTCTTCTTCCGTGGCCGGGAGGAGCCATTCGTCGGGGTAATGTCCCTTCAGGGCGGCGTAGGCTGGTTCGTCGGCATAGAGGATGACGTTCTTCTGGGCCAGCGGCGCGCAGAGTTGGGGCAGGTCGGCCAGGCGTTGGCGGTCTGTCAGCAGGCAGTCCAGCGCGTTGCACACGCTGACGCGGCGGGTCTTGGCATTGAAGACGATGGCAGTGCCTTTGGTCAGGTCGCCATCGCGGTCGAAGTAAGTGTGGCAGATGCCTGCACCCGTTTCGATGACTGGCACGGTTGCCTCGCGGCGGACGAAGTCTATCAGCTTGCTGCCTCCGCGGGGAATGATGAGGTCCACGTACTTTTCGGCATGGAGCAGTTCGGCGGCAGCCTCGTGGCTGGCGGGCAGCAGCTCGACGCAACGCGTGTCGATGCCCTGCTGGGCCAGTACGCGGTGTATGGTACGCACCAGGGCGCGGTTGGACTGGTCGGCATCGCTCCCGCCCTTCAGCAGGCAGGCGTTGCCGCTCTTCAGGCAGAGGGCGAAGACGTCGAGCGTCACGTTGGGGCGTGCCTCGTAGATGATGCCGATGACGCCGAAGGGGATGCTCCTCTTCTGCAGGTGCAGGCCGTTGGGCAGTGTCGACTCCTTGAGGATGCGTCCCAGCGGCGAGGGCAGGGTGGCCACGTGGCGGATACCGTCGGCGATGTCTTTCAGTCGGGCTTCGGTCAGTTTCAGCCGGTCGTATTTGGGGTCGGAGGGGCTCATGCGGGCCAGGTCTTTGCGGTTCTCTTCCAGCAGGTCGGGCAGGTCGGCCTCCACGGCATCGGCCACGGCACGCAGGGCGCGGTTGATGTCTTCGTCGTTCAGGGCCAGCAGGTGGAGGCTGGCTGTACGGACGGCGGCGAAGGTGTCTTCCAGCGAGGGAGGTGCCGGTGGGGTGGCTGCTCCTTGGGTGGGCTGGTGCGATGGAAGGAAGTGGGTGCAGGGTGTTTCTTCGGGCCGCTCCATCAGGTCGGTCAGGATGTCGTTGCGCTTGCCGTTGGCGATGTACACGTCGATGCCCCGCGCCGCTATTTGGCGGGCGATGCGGGCTTTGGTGTGCATGCCGCCCCGTCCCAGGCTCGACTTGTCGCTCTGGATGTAGTCGTCCAGCCGGTCGTCGGGGCTGATTTCGCGCAGAATGTGCGACGTCGGGTCGGTGGGCGCGCCGTTGTAGATGCCGTCGATGTTGCTCAGGATGATGAGCGCCTGTACCTCCATCATCGTGGCTATCTGGCCGGACAGTTCGTCGTTGTCGGTGAACATCAGTTCGCTGAGCGAGATGGTGTCGTTCTCGTTGACGATGGGGATGACGCCGTTCTCCAGCATCACCCTCATGCAGTTCTGCTGCGTCAGGTAGTGGCTGCGCGAGGCGAAGTTTTCCTTGACCGTGAGCACCTGTCCCACGGGGATGCCATGCTCGCGGAAGAGCTCAAAGTAGCGGTTGATGAGCTTGGCCTGTCCCACGGCGGAGAACAACTGTCTCTGGTCGACATCGTTCAGCGAGCAGGCCGGACTGATTTCGCTCTTGCCCGAAGCGACGGCTCCCGAGGAGACGAGAATGATTTCGATGCCCGTCTTGTGGAGGGCGGCTATCTGGTCGGCGAGGGCAGACATGCGGGTGATGTCCAGCGTCCCGTCGGTGCGTGTCAGTACGTTGCTGCCTACTTTGACAGCAATCCGAGTGAAAGGTTGTTTCATATTTGTGGTAGTTGGTAGGGAGAATCGTTGTTAGGGGTTGGCTTCCCTGTCGCGTGCGCGCATCACCTCCATGGCGGGTTCGTAGTCGGCTTCGTTCACCAGTACGGTGACATCGATGGCCGTTTCGGGCAGGGCCACGTTGACGGCCATGTCGTCCTTGGTGACCGCTTTCACGCCGTTGGCCTCCAGCAGGCCCTTGACCAACTCGGCTTCCCACAGGGAGCCTTTGAATACTTCCACGAGTTTGCTTTTGTCTTCAGCTTTCATGACTTTTCCGATTTAAAAGGTTTGGTCCCACAAAAGTAACAAATTCATTTTTCAAAAGCATGTGAAGTGACGATTATTTATGCGAAAAGATGCATTTGCTTCCTGTTTTCTGCTGTTGTGTCGCCGGGAGGCGGCAGGCGGCGGGGGGATAAACGGTGTGTGCCGACGGTACTTCCCCGCAATACTCGAGTACTTCCCCGTAGATACTCCAATACTTCGCTGGAAGTACTCGAGTACTTTGCTGTAAGTACTGGAGTACTTCTGCGGAAGTACGGGTGGCTTTGGCTGTAGGGACGGACACGGTCCTCAGTGTCCTGTCATTCGTTCAGGTCGAGGCGGCTGACGCGGATGGTTTCGTTGAGGAAGGCTGAGGCCGAATCGGCAAACTTTTCTTCGGACTCGGTGGTGTAGTAGGTGCACCCTCCGCCACGGGTGCAGCGGGCATCCATGTCGGGGTGGCGGCGGAGGTAGTCCTTCAGACTCTCGGCCACCAGCTCGCCTTGCGACACGATGGTGATGCCTTCGGGCATGTAGCGCCTGATTTTGGGCAGGAGCAGGGGATAGTGGGTACAGCCAAGGATGACGGTATCTATCCGCTCGTCCTGCGCCAGCAGGGCGTCGATGTATTTCTGCACGAAGTAGTCGGCTCCGTCGCTCTGCGACTCGCCATACTCCACGAGCGGCACCCACATGGGGCAGGCCTGCCCGCTGACGCGGATGTCGGGGAAGAGCTTGCGGACCTCCATCACGTAAGATTCGGACTTGATGGTGCCGGCTGTGCCCAGCACGCCGATGTGGCGCGTGTGGGTCAGGTTGCCGATGCACTCCACCGTAGGGCGGATGACGCCCAGCACGCGGCGGTCGGGGTCGATCGTAGGCAGGTTGTTGATCTGGATGCTGCGCAGGGCTTTGGCCGAAGCGGTGTTGCAGGCCAGTATCACCAGGTGGCAGCCCAGTTCGAACAGACGGCGGACGGCCTGGAGGGTGAACTCGTAGACGATGTCGAAGGAGCGGGTGCCGTAGGGGGCGCGGGCATTGTCGCCCAGGTAGATGAAGTCGTACTGGGGAAGGGCCTCTCTGATTTTGCTCAGGATGGTGAGGCCTCCGTAGCCGGAGTCGAACACGCCGATGGGGCCTGGCTGAGTGGGGAGTGTCTGTTTCATGCGTGAAATGAAGAGGGGGAAGGTGCCTGTCCGGCCGCCTCCCCCCTGCTGGTTAAAAAGTACGGTTATGTGGGTTTACTTGATGCCCAGTTGAGTCTTTACCTTGGCGGTGAGGTCGATGCTTTCGCTACCGATGTAAGCGACCGGCGTACGGGCGATGTCGAAGATGTAGACTACACCTTCAGCCTTGCCTACAGCCTGTACAGCTTCGTCCAGCTTCTTGTAGATGGGTACCATAGCATCCTGCTGAGCCTTTTCCATGGCCTGGTAGGCTTCCTGCTGGAACTGCTGCTGGCGCTGTGCCATGTCCTGCACTTCCTTCTGGCGTCTTTCGAGGATGTTCTTGGGCAGAGAGTCCTGCTGCTGGAGCAGTTCCTGGTATTTTCTGTTGAACTCTTCTTCGGAGCGTTGCATTTCTTCACGATATTGTTTTGAAAGGGCGTCCAGGTCGGTCTGGGCTTTGGTGAATTCAGGCATCACGGTGATGATCTCCTGCGAATTCATGTGGCCGAACTTGGCCTGTGCCATCATCCCCAGGGGGAGGATGAACATTACTACGATGAGTGCGATTTTTTTAAGCATAATGTTTATTTTTAAATTGAATTGTTTTTCTAAGTTTCTCTCGGTTGCAAAAATATTGATTTTAATTGGAATATCCTAACCTTGCCAGCACTTCGTTGCTGATATCGATGCTGGGCGAGGCAAAAATGATGCTGCTGGCCGAGGCGCGGTCGGTCACGACGGCATATCCCTGCTGTGTGGCAATCTCCTTGACGGCGTTGTATATCTGGTCCTGGATGGGGCCGATGAGCGCTTCGCGTTTCTTGTAAAGCTCGCCTTCGGGGCCGAAGTACTGGCGGCGGAGTTCGGCCAGTGCCTTTTCCTTCTCCACAATTTCGTTTTCCTTCTGCGTGCGCTGGGCGTCGCTCAGGTTCTTGGCCGTGGCCTGGTAGTTCTCATACAGGCTCTTGGCTTCCTCGCCGGCCTTCTCGATTTCGGCCTGCCACTGCTTGCTGGCCTGCTCCAGTTGCTGGTTGGCCTGCTCGTAGGCCGGGATATTCTTCAGGATGTATTCCATGTCGATCAGGGCGAACTTCTGTGCGTGTGCCGCCAGGCTGAATGTAGCCAGCAGCAACAAAGTCGTTAAAACATTCTTTTTCATGATTATTCGGTTTTGGTGAAACATTGTGGTTAGAATTCTTGTCCCAGAATGAAGTGGAACTGGCTTCCGCCGTAGGAGCTCGAACCGCGAACCTTGTCGAAACCATAGGCCCAGTCGATACCCATCATACCCACCATCGGGAGGAAGATGCGGACACCGACGCCGGCCGAACGCTTCAGCTCGAAGGGATTGAAGTCGCTCACTTCCTGCCAGGCGTTACCGGCCTCGACGAAGGTCAGGGCGTAGATGCTGGTACTTGTCTCGAGCATCAGCGGGTAGCGGAGCTCCAGGCCCAGGCGGGTGTAGGCGTAACCTTCGTTGCCGTAGGAAGCCAGCGAGCCGTTCTCGTATCCACGCAGGGCGATGGTCTCGGTTGCGTAGTAGGAGTAGCCTGTCATACCGTCACCACCCACTTCGAAGGTGCCGAAGGGCGACTTCTTATACTTGTTGTAGTGCCCCAGGATACCAAACTCCACGCGGCCCATGAGTACGGGGGTGCGCTTCACGGTGTAGGGGTCCATCAACGGGATGTATACTTTCGATTTGAATTTCCACTTGTGATATTCCACCCACTTGTGCATCTTGTTGATGTCGTCCTGGCTGTTCAGGTTGTACTTGCTGTAGTCCACGCCGTCGAACGAAGAGTAGGGCGGGGTGAACTGTACGGAGAGAGAGAACTCGGAACCCTGGCGCGGATAGATGGGGTTGTCGATGGAGCTTCGCGACAGGGTCAGGTTCAGACTCAGGTCGTTGCACTTGCCGTTGGTCACGGGGAAATACTGCCAGTCTCTCAGCACGTAGCGCTGGTAGGACAGCTCGGCGGTGAACTGGAAGTAGTCGTCGGGCCACTTCAGACGCTTACCGAACATCATGGCCACACCATACATCTGTACCGACTTGTCGGGGTCGTAGTAGTTTTCGTAGTTGGTGTAGTTGCCATAGTTGTAGAGGCCGTAGCCGTACATGCCGCTATAGAGGCTGTTGTAGTAGCTGTTGTAGTAGGCATCGTTGTAGTACTGGCTGCTGATGTCCGTCTGGCGGGAGTAGAAGGCCGATACGGAGAAGGCATTCGGGCGCTTTCCGCCGAACCACGGATCGTAGAAGGAAACGCTGTACGACTGGTAGTACTTGGCGTTGGTCTGTCCGCTGATGGTCAATGTCTGTCCGTCGCCCTGAGGCAGGATACCGCGGTAGTTCTCACCCGGATGCAGGAGGTTGGCCAGCGAGAAGTTGGTGAACTTCAGACTCAGCTTACCGATGACACCCGTCTGTCCCCAACCGGCAGAGAATTCCACCTGGTCGTTGGCTTTGGATACGAGCGGATAGCCGATGTCCACCGTGCCGTCTTCGGGACGCGGCTTGATGTCGGGCTGGAGCTGCTCGGGATCGAAGTGTCCCATCTGCTGGATTTCACGGAGCGAACGCATCAGCTCTTCGCGGCTGAAAAGGTCGCCCGGGCGGGTACGGAGTTCGCGGCGCACCACGTTTTCATATACACGGTCGTTGCCGCTGATGATAATCTTGTTGATGGTAGCCTGGCGGCCTTCGTAGATACGCATTTCGAGGTCGATGGAGTCGCCCACGATGTTCACCTCCACGGGGTCGAGGCTGTAGAAGAGGTAACCGTTGTTGTAGTACAGGTTGCCGATGGCGTCGTCGTCGGTCGAGGTACGTTCTTCGAGCAGCTTCTGGTTGTAGACGTCGCCCTTCTTCATGCGGAGCAGGTAGTTCAGCTGCTCGGACGGATAGAGCGTGTTGCCCACCCACGTCACGTTGCGCAGGTAGTACTTCTGTCCTTCTTCAATCTGCAGGTAGACGTCGACTGTCTTTTCGTCGTAGGGCGTCACGCTGTCGGCCACGATCATGGCGTCGCGATAGCCCAGCTCGTTATACTTGTCGATGATGAGCTGCTTGTCTGCCTCGTAGTTCTCCTCCACGAACTTCTTCGTGCGGAAGAGGTTGAGCAGCTTGCCCTTCTCGTTGGTCTTCTTCATCACACGCTTCAGCTTCTTGGCCGTGAGGGCCTTGTTGCCTTCGATGGTGATCTTGTGCACCTTCACCTTCTCCTTCTTGTCGATTTCGATGTCGACGATGACCTGGTTTTCGTTGTTCTTGTCATCCTTCTGGTTGATGATGACCTCGGCGTTTTTGAATCCCTTGTCGTCGAAGTAACGCTGTATCAGCGTCTTGGCGCGGTCTATCTGGTTTGGGGTGATCTGGTTTCCCTTGATCATGCCGATTTTGGCTTCGAGGTCTTCGCGTTCGGACTTCTTGACGCCATGGAAGCGGATTTCAGACACGCGCGGGCGCATCTTGACGTGGATGGTGATCCAGGCCTTGTCGCCCTCCACCTTGTCCCACGTGATGGCGACGTCCGAGAAGAGTCCGTGGCGCCAGTAGCGCTTGCACGCCTGGCTGATTTCCTCGCCGGGGATGGAGATGACTTGTCCTTTCGAAAGTCCGGACAGGTTGATGATGACATAGTCTTCGTAATTGTCGGCACCCTCTACGCGGATGTCTGCTATTTCATACTTCTTGGGCGTGCTGGTGTAGAGGACAACGGGTTTTTCCGTGTTGTTGTCCTGCGCTGCTACCGGCAGGCAGCCGAGGATGAGGAGTGCTCCTATCAATATGGAGAAGATACGATGCTGCATTCTATTCACTATATATTTAATAATATTACAGGTTCCTTTATTTCAACGTTGAGCGTCTGTCTGCCAGGTGGTTCAACTGATTTGTTCACTGGTCTTTCCGAAACGGCGTTCGCGTTTCTGATAGTCGCAGATGGCGCGGCACAGCTCCTCTTCCTTGAAGTCGGGCCAGTAGGTGTCGCAGAAGTATAGCTCCGAGTAGGCACATTGCCACAACAGGTAGTTGCTCAGGCGGAGTTCGCCACCCGTGCGTATCAGCAGGTCGGGGTCGGGCATGAAGCTCGTGGCCAGATGCTCGTCGATGGTATGGTCGTCTATCTGCTCGGGCGTCAGGAGTCCCGCCTGCACCTTTCGGGCTATCTGTCGGGTGGCTTCGGTCAGTTCCCAGCGCGAGGAGTAGCTCAAGGCCAGCACCAGGCACATGCCCGTGTTGGCAGAGGTATGCTCGATGCAGGCGTTGAGGCGTGTCTGCACGTTGGCAGGCAGCTTGGCCGTGTCGCCTATCACGCGGAAGCGGATGTTGTTTTTCATGAAGGTCTCTTCCTCGATGGAGTCGAAGAGCAGGCTCATGAGGGCGGCGATTTCCGTTTCGGGACGGTTCCAGTTCTCGGTAGAGAAGGTGTAGAGCGTCAGGTATCGGATGCCCAGGCGGGCTGCCTCTTCGGCGATGACATGTACCGTCTCGGCGCCGGCCTGGTGTCCGAAGCTGCGCTCTTTGCCGCGCTGCTTGGCCCAGCGTCCGTTGCCGTCCATGATGATGGCTACGTGCCGCGGTATTCTGTCAAGGTCGATTTGTTCTTTATACGTCATATCAATAGAGTCGGTGTTAGTACTTTTTCAGTTGGTTGAGGCAGCCGCGCCACACCTCGTGACCCGCGCCTCCCCATACGATCCAGATGTAGTTGTTCTGGTCTACGGTAGCGGTATAGGATGTCCCCTTCAGGGCAAACTCTGCGGGGAACAGGAATTTCTCTTCGGGCTTCTCCCAGGCGATGCCGCCCGTGGCCGACTTGTAGAAGCTCTCCAGCTGTCCGCCGAAGATGTAGAGGGCGTCGCCGTAGTTCATGATGTAGGGACGCGACAGGGCAGGGCAATGGGTATCGGAAGTCGTGCTCAGGTCCACCCATCCCGTTCCGGTCATGGACGACCAGGGGACGGTCTGCTCGCTGCCTTCTGCCTCGCTGCCCACGAGGAAAGCCTTGTTCAGTCCGTTGGACGTCAGGCTCATGCAGGCTGTATAGGGAGCCGAGGGAAATCCTTCGGGCACCTCTTCGCCCAGCGTCCAGGCCGACAGGGTGCTGGTGGTCGTGGCGAAGTAGCTCTTGCCGTCGGCCGCATCCTTCACGATGGCGTTCAGCGTGGCGGGCGTGGCGCTTGTCTGGTTGGCGGGGAAGCTGGCCAGCAGGCTGACCACCTGTCCGCTCAGGGCTTCCCGCCGGCTCCATCCGATGCCGTCGGTCGAGGCATAGACAGCCCCGTCGTCGGTGTTGACCAGCAGGGTGTCCTGATGGTTGGTGAGGGAGGCCGTCACGGCGTTGGTCGGCAGGTCGGTCGTCAAGGCTTCCCAGCCGTATTCAGTGGGCACGGTCGAGGTGCGGTAGGCCGTCTGCAGGCCTGTATATACCAGGAGATATTTGTCCAGCGTCACTGCCTTCAGCTGGCCTGTGGCGGCGTTGAAGGAGGGGATGGCGTCCATCTTCTTCCACACCAGCGAGTCGGGGTCTTCGCGGTGTACGTTGATCACCAGGTGGTATTGCCGCTTGGTGACGCCGTCGGCGGCCAGCACGGTAAAGGTCATGCCGGGCGAAGCGTTCATGGCAGGCAGCAGGTTCTGGTAGTTGTCCGTATTGAGCAGCGTGTCGGGTGTGCCCGACATGATGATGCCGCTGGTCGTGGTGAATGTCTTGATCTGGATGCTGTCGATGATGGTGTCCGCGCTCATGGGGAGGGAGTCGCGGTTGTAGATGATGCGCTGTATCTGGTCTATTTCAAACTTGTAAGTCTTGCCATAGATGGTGTTGAGCTGGAAAGCGTGTATCGTGGCGTCGGTGCTGAATTCGTAGTTGTTGTCCGAGTTCAGGCACGAACTGACGGCGACGGACACGATGAGAAAACTTACAATGATAGATAAAAACTTCAGTCTCATTTGTTGCTAATTGGCTACTATGTTGCTTTTATGTTGTTTATTTACAAGCTGCAAAAATAGGAACATTTTTATTCTAAAATGCCTTTGTCGGGAAGTTTTATATAAAATTATAGATAATACGCTGGTTTTTGCCGATTAAAACAGGCTTTCTGCAGGTGTATCGGGGCAGGTCTCCGCCGCCAGGTAGTGGCGGTAGAAGCGGCCGAAGTGGCACTCCCGCCGGTAGGGTATCCGCGGGCTGACGACGGGCGCGCTGACGCCCTCGCCCAGCCTGACGGGAGCTTCCTCGACCATGATCTCGTCCCACAGGCCCGCGTCGATGAACGACTGGTGCAGGCGGCTTCCGCCCTCCACCAGGAGCGACTGCAGCTGGCGGTCGTAGAGGTCGGCCAGTATCTCTTCCAGCGATTCGCGGGTGTAGACCAGCGTGGGCGAAGAGCCGTCGAACAGGTGCAGGTCCTGCGGCAGGCGGTGATGGCGGTCGATGGTGACGCGTACGGGTGCGGGGCCGTACCAGTGGCGCACGTTGAGGCTGGGGTTGTCCAGGCTGGCGGTGTCGGTGCCCACGAGGATGGCCGCATGCTCGGCCCTCATCTTGTGTACCAGCATGGATGTCAGGGGGCTGGAGAGCACGGTGGGGTGTCCGTCCGTCCGCAGGCGGTCGATGAAGCCGTCGGCCGACTCGGCCCACTTCAGCGTGATGTAGGGGCGCCGGCGGGTGTGGAAGGTGATGAAGCGTCGGATCAGGGCGCGGCACTCGTCCTCGAGCACGCCCACCACCACCTCGCGGCCCGCGTCGCGCAGCTTCTGGATGCCTCGTCCCGCCACCTTGGCAAAGGGGTCCTGACACCCGACGACGATACGTGGTATCTGCTTCTCCACAATCATGTCGGCGCAGGGCGGCGTCTTGCCGTAGTGGGCACAAGGTTCCAGGCTGACGTAGAGGGTGGCCTCCTTCAGCAGGGCCGGCTCGCGGACGGAGCGGACGGCGTTCACCTCGGCGTGGGCCTGCCCGCAGCGCACGTGGTAGCCCTCGCCGATGATGCGTCCGTCGTGTACGATGACCGCCCCCACCATGGGGTTGGGAGCGGCGTTGCAGAGTCCGTTTCGCGCCAGCTGGATGCATCGGCGCATGTATTTTTCGTCTTCCATATTCTTCGTTTTTGGGGGAGAATGCCTACTTTTGCACGACATTATCCCCGTTTGTACAAACTTTTCATTTTTTTGACTATATGAGCATAGTGACCATCGCTTCCATCCGTTCCCGCCTGGCGGCCTGCTACGAGGCAGGCGAGGCGGCGGCCCTGTCGCGCATCGTGTGCTGCGACCTGCTGGGGCAGTCGTCGGCCGACTATTACCTGGGCAAAGATATAGCTTTATCTTCAAAAAACGAACAGGAACTGGACGACATTCTGACGCGGCTCTGCAATTTTGAGCCCCTGCAGTACATCGAGGGTCGGGCGCGCTTCCTGGGCAGGGACTTCTGCGTGACCCCTGCGGTGCTGATACCCCGCCCCGAGACGGAAGAGCTGGTCGAGCGGATGCTTCGCGAGGTGCCTGCCGGCGCGCGGGTACTCGATGTGGGCACAGGCAGCGGCTGCATCGCCGTCACGCTGGCCAAAGACCTGCCCCGCGCGCAGGTCACCGCCTGGGACGTGTCGGCCCCCGCCCTCGAGGTGGCCCGCTCCAACGCCCGCCGGCTGGAGGCCGAAGTGCGCTTCGAGCAGCGCGACGTCCTCACCTGCGAGCCCGACGGCTCAGACCGCTACGACGTCATCGTCAGCAACCCGCCCTACGTCACCGACTCCGAGCGGCGCGACATGGAGCCCAACGTCCTCCGCTGGGAACCCTCGCTGGCCCTCTTCGTGCCCGACGACGACCCCCTGCGCTTCTACCGCCGCATCGCCTCGCTGGGACGGCAGCTGCTGGCCGGCGGCGGACGGCTCTATTTTGAGATCAACCGCGCCTATGGCCCCCAGACGGCAGACATGCTCCAGTCCCTGGGCTACACCCACGTCCGTGTGGAAAAAGACCTTTCGCAGAACCCCCGTTTCGTTATCGCAGAAAAATCATGAAAGCAGCCATCAGTGAACAAGAAGCCCTGAGCCGCCTGGCGGCCTGGTGTTCGTCGGCCGAGCATTGCCGGGCCGAAGTTGGCGAGAAAGCTCTCCGCTGGGGGCTGTCCGCCGAGGCGGCCGCCCGCATCGTGGCCCGTCTGGAAGAAGAGCGTTTCGTCGACGACGAGCGCTACTGCCGCGCCTTCATCCGCGACAAGTCCCTTTTCGCCGGTTGGGGCAAGGTCAAGATCGGCCAGGCCCTGCGCCTCAAGCGCATCCCCGAGTCGGTCTACGCCCCCTTGCTCGACGAGGTGGTCGACGCCGACGCCTACCTCTCGTCCCTGCGTGCCCTGCTTGCCTCGAAGCGGAAGACCCTCCGCGCGCGCAACGACTACGAAGCCCGCGCCAAGCTCGCCCGTTTCGCCCTGGGGCGCGGCTTTTCGATGGACGACATCGGTCGCTGCATCGACCTCTCCGATGAAAATGAATGAGGCGTGAAAAAAATATCGACCATTCCTTTTCTATTTTCATTCTGTTTCCGTACTTTTGTACCATATTTGATTATAAACAATAATCCGCTATGAGAAATTTAGAAAAGTTGTTCGCAGAGAAGTTATTGAAAATTAAAGCAGTGAAGATTCAACCGGCCAATCCCTTCACCTGGGCTTCGGGCTGGAAATCGCCTTTCTATTGTGATAACCGCAAGACGCTTTCTTATCCTTCTCTCCGCAATTTTGTAAAGATTGAAATAACACGACTGATTCTCGAACGTTTCGGGCAGGTCGACGCCATTGCCGGTGTAGCCACGGGGGCCATCCCTCAGGGCGCGCTGGTGGCCGACGCGCTGAACCTGCCGTTTGTATATGTCCGCTCCACCCCGAAAGACCATGGCCTGGAGAACCTCATCGAAGGAGAGCTCCGTCCGGGCATGAAGGTAGTGGTGGTCGAGGACCTCATTTCGACGGGCGGCAGCAGCCTGAAGGCCGTTGAGGCCATCCGCCGCGACGGTTGCGAGGTGATCGGCATGGTAGCCTCCTACACCTACGGCTTCCCCATTGCCGAGAAAGCCTTCAAGGACGCCAAGGTGCCCCTGGTGACGCTCACCAACTACGAAGCCGTTCTCGACGTGGCCGTGCGTACGGGTTATATCGAAGAGCAGGACATCCCCACGCTCGACGAATGGAGAAAAGACCCTGCACACTGGGACGCCGCCGGAAAGTAAGAATCTTGATTTGTAAATCCATAGTAAGAAAAGAACTGTTCGGACAGCTCCTGCCCGGGTGGTTCTTTTTTGCCTTAAAAAAGAACTGAGTAGATTATGACGAAATTTGAGAGTGGAGTAAAGGTGATTCCCGCCTCCCAAAGCGCCGTTTACGGCAAATTGTCCGATTTGAGCAATCTGGAGAAAATCAAGGACCGCCTGCCCGAAGACAAGGTGAAGAACCTGTCGTTCACGGCAGACAGCCTCAGTGTCGAAGTGCCCCCCGTGGGAACCATTACGCTGGAGATTGTCGAACGCGAGCCCGAGAAGTGCATCAAGTTTGGCACCACCACCTCGCCGCTGCCCTTCAACCTCTGGATCCAGATCGTGCCCACGGGCGAGGCCGAGTGCAAGATGAAGCTCACCATCGGCATGGAGCTCAACCCCTTCATGAAGACGATGGTGCAGAAGCCCCTGCAGGAAGGACTGGAAAAGATGGCCGACATGCTGGCCCTGATACAATATGAATAACGATTGAAAACAATTTGTGTGGAGGAAATAGTGACATGGCACAGAAACTTTGGGAAAAATCAGTACAAGTAAACAAGGATATCGAGCGCTTCACCGTGGGGCGCGACCGCGAAATGGACCTCTACCTGGCCAAGCACGACGTGCTGGGCTCCATGGCCCACATCACCATGCTCCAGAGCATCGGCCTGCTCACCGCCGCCGAGCTGGAGCAGCTCCTGGCCGAGCTGAAGCAGATCTACGCCCTGGCCGAACGGGGCGAGTTCGTCATCGAAGACGGCGTCGAGGACGTCCATTCGCAGGTAGAGCTCATGCTCACCCGCAAGCTGGGCGACGTGGGCAAGAAGATACACAGCGGCCGCTCGCGCAACGACCAGGTGCTGCTCGACCTCAAGCTCTTCACCCGCGAGCAGATCAAGGACATCGCCGAGGCCGTCGAGCAGCTCTTCGACGTGCTCATCCGCCAGAGCGAGCGCTACAAGGACGTCCTCATGCCCGGCTACACCCATCTGCAGATTGCCATGCCCTCGTCCTTCGGCCTGTGGTTCGGCGCCTATGCCGAGAGCCTCGTGGACGACATGATGTTCCTGCAGGCCGCCTTCCGCATGTGCAACCGCAATCCCCTCGGCTCCGCCGCCGGCTACGGCTCGTCCTTCCCCCTCGACCGCTCGATGACCACCCGTCTGCTGGGCTTCGACTCCATGAACTACAACGTCGTCTACGCCCAGATGGGCCGCGGCAAGATGGAGCGCAACGTCGCCTTCGCCCTGGCCACCATCGCCGGCACCCTCTCCAAGCTGGCCTTCGACGCCTGCCTGTTCAACAGCCAGAACTTCGGCTTCATCAAGCTGCCCGACGAGTGCACCACTGGCTCCAGCATCATGCCCCACAAGAAGAACCCCGACGTCTTCGAGCTGACCCGCGCCAAGTGCAACAAGATCCAGTCGCTGCCCCAGCAGATCATGATGATTGCCAACAACCTGCCCTCGGGCTACTTCCGCGACCTGCAGATCATCAAGGAAGTCTTCCTGCCCGCCTTCCAGGAGCTGAAAGACTGCCTGCAGATGACCACCTACATCATGAACGCGGTCAAGGTGAACGAACACATCCTCGACGACGACCGCTATTCGCTCATCTTCAGCGTGGAGGAAGTCAACCGCCTGGCCCGCGAAGGCATGCCCTTCCGCGACGCCTACAAGAAGGTGGGTCTCGACATCGAGGCCGGCCGCTTCACCCCCTGCAAGGAAGTGCACCACACCCACGAGGGCAGCATCGGCAACCTGTGCAACGACCGCATCGCCCAGCTGATGCGCCAGGTGGTAGAGGGTTTCAACTTCTCCACGATGGAGCAGGCCGAGAAAGCCCTGCTGGGTCGTTGAGTTAGTCGTGGTAAAAAATGCTAGAAATAGGTTAACTAAATATAGTATTTGATATATTTTCACTGTATTTATATCATATTAGTCTTTGTGAATTTTAAGGATGTAAGTGTCCGTTGATTTAATATATGAAGATAAATTTAAAATATATCTTATTAGTTATATCTTTTGTGTTGTCTATTTCTGCTTTATATGCCGAATCGTTTGACGGTATGTTTAGTGTTCGTCACATCGGGCGCACTGATGGATTGAGTAGCGAAAGAGTATTCTCGATAGTTGAGGATAATGACAATGTGATGTGGATTTCAACCAGAACTGGAGTGGACAGATATAATGGTCGTACAGTAAAGAATTATTCACTGTCTGCCAATTACTATTATGGTGATTTGGCAGGGAGAATAATCAGGCTTTATTTTGATAATAAACTGGGACTTTTGGCATACGATCATACCGGGAGAATATATAAATATCAACCGAATACGGACAGCTTTGAGTTGTATTTGTTTTTGGGCGAGTATATTGAGGGGGAAATTATTCTTAATAAAATATTTTCAGATGAAAATGGAACGCTTTGGTTTGGATTGAGTAGAGGATTATATTCAAAAAAGTTAGACGGTGCTTTATGTTGCGTTTTAGAAGACAATTATATAAATGATATAGCATGTTTGTGTGATTCTTTATTTGTTGGTACATCGAATGGAGTTTTTCGTTTATCATGTAGGGAAGATTCTGTTTCAAATCAACTTGTTGAAGATAAAAATGTACAAACTCTTTATTTCGATAAGTCTGAAAATAAGTTGTGGATTGGTACTTTCAACAGCGGATTGTGGACTCTGGATCTCGGAAATTATTCATTACATCGTATAAAAGGTCAACATCTGTCTTTTTTTAATCCTATTCGCGCCATTACTCCTTATGACAATAACAGAATACTTGTTGGAATAGACGGTGGTGGAGTATATTTTGTGGACAAACATACCTCAGAAACAAAGTTGTTTGTAAATACAGAGGATAGTGGGGAGTTCTTTTTACGTGGCAATGGAATCTATGCCGTAACCAAAGACTTTCAGGATAATATATGGATAGGCAGTTACACTGGTGGAGTGTCTGTGGCTATTTCTTTGAAGTATCCTATCAATATAATGACACATGAACGGGGAAATCCGCAGTCGTTGGTAAATAATAATGTGAATGATATAGAGGAGAATATAAATTATGATTTGTGGTTTGCCACGGATGATGGTATAAGTATTAGGAATAAGTCAGATCATCGTTGGAAACATATATTAAAATCTATTGTAATAGTAGATTTATGTAGTTCAGGCGATGGAAATATCTGGGCTGGAACTTATGGAGACGGTTTGTATCTGATAGATAAAGACGGGCGTGTGATAAGACATCTTACCCAGAAGCCGGAAGGACTTACTACAAATTATATTTTCTCGGTGAAGGAGGACAAGGACGGAGATCTTTGGATTGGGGGACTTGACGGAAATTTAATTATAGCCGACAAACAAGGAAAACGTAAAAATGAGTTTGATATAAACTGGGTTCATTCCATAGAAGAAGTTGATTCTTTGAGAATGGCCGTTGCTACAGTAAATGGTTTTTGTATTGTAGAAAAATATACATCTCAGTTCAGACGTTATGCCACAACCTCTGAGTTCAATGATAAGAATGTCAGTGCTTATATCATTTCAATGTTGTTTAATGGTGACGGTACTGTATGGCTTGGCACTGAAGGAGGTGGTCTGAATCTGTATGATATGAATTCAGGTGATGTAAAGATCATTACCACTAAAGAAGGCTTGCTGTCCGATGACATATATAGCTTGCAACGTGATAATAAAGGTCGTATTTGGGCAAGCACAGGTAAAGGTCTTGCCGTTGTAAATGGCCTGAAGGTTTCAAATCTGAATTATATTCATGATACAGATAAGACATATAATAAATCGGCATGTATCAAACTTTCTGATGGTAGGTTTGCTTATGGAAGTACTTATGGGGCTATTTTTATAACTCCTGGCGCGATGGCTGTTGAGGAATACGACGCGCCTGTCAGGATAACAGATTTAAAATTGGAGTATATCTCACCTGAGAAGGAAATACAGATGCGTCCGTCCATTTATGCTATGCTCATGGATAAGAAAGTTGATCTTGATTACAGTTATAATTCATTTTCTGTTACTTTTGAGTCAATAAATTATCGTTTTCAGCATGATATAGCTTATCAGTATATTCTTGAAGGATATGAAAAATCATGGAGTGCGGTGTATTCGAATGGAACTGTCAGATATACTAATGTATCGCCGGGAATGTACACATTAAAAGTCAGAAGTTTGAGAAAAAGTAATGGAGAAATCATTTCAGAAGCTTCGCTTTCAATAAACATTGATCAGCCGTGGTGGAATTCATGGTATGCATGGATAATATATTTGTCATTAGTTTTCGGTATATTTTATTTCATACTTAGATATAAGAGTAATCAGCTTCAAAAAAGACATAATGAGGACAAAATAAAGTTCTTTGTAGAGACAGCACACGATATACGGACTCCTGTAACACTTATCATGGCTCCTTTGGAAGACCTTAGTAAGAAAAAAGACCTTTCGGATGATGTAAGTTACTTGTTGGAAACTGCGCGTAATAATACACGTAAACTACATGCGCTTGTAAGTCAATTGCTTGAGTTTGAGGAAATAGATACAAATAAGAAAAATGTAACTCTTAAACCTGTAAATATCAACGATTTGTTAGTGAAGGAATGTGTAAGCTTCCAGTCATATTGTGATAAGAAACAATTGCATATAAAGATATCTTTGCCTGAACATGACGTGTTTGCAATGGCAGATGAGCAGATGATGGAAATGTTGCTTGACAATCTTATTTCGAATGCTTGCAAATATACCTTGGCAAATGGGACAATCAGCCTGTCACTTTTATCTGATAAAAAGAATGTAGTTATAGAGGTTCAAGACACAGGTATTGGCATTCCGGCTGATGCCGGCAGACAGCTGTTCAAGAATGTTTATCGTGCTGTTAATGCAAGACAGACAAACGAACCCGGCACAGGATTCGGGCTGTTGCAGGTACAGCGTTTGGTGAATATGATGCATGGCAAAATTTCATACAAATCTGAAGTAAACAAGGGCAGTACGTTCTATGTTACGTTACGCAATGCTGATATTGATTCTTCTTTTGATAATAATGTTATACATAAACAGATATCTCCGGTTATAGAAAATAGAACTGAGTATATTGGTGATGATTCTGAAAATATTAAAGAATCTTTGGATACATTGCTTATAGTCGAGGATAATGATGAACTACGCTGTTATTTAAAGAAGATTTTTGAACGTGATTATCGGGTTATAGATGTATCTGATGGAAGTAAGGCTTTGGAGTGTTTGGCAGAAGAATATCCGGATCTTATTCTGTCGGATGTTATGATGCCTGGTATCCAGGGTGACGAGCTTTGTCGTATAGTAAAGGAAAATCCACAAACATCCGGCATACCGTTTATATTGCTTACTGCCAAGGTAACCCATGATGCCATGGTTACCGGTCTGAAAAGTGGAGCGGACGACTATATTCCTAAACCTTTCAGTGCAGAAATTTTAAGATTGAAGGTTCATAGTATTCTCGAAACCAGAAATCATCTTCGTGAATATGTTCTGAAAAATGTGGTGGCGCAAATAGAGAAAAATGAAACTGTTGGCACTGATACTTTGAACAATGATGATGAAATACGGCAAACAGACGAGGGCAATGTTCAGAATGATACAGTACCGGTATCAGAGGATGATTTGAATTTTATTAAGCATGCAACACAACTCGTCATGGATAATATGGATGATGAAGAATTTAATATTAACCAATTGTGCCAGGAAATGGCTATGAGCCGTACCTTGTTCTACAACCGTTTGAAATCACTTACAGGAAAGGCACCGCAGGACTTCATACGTCTGATTCGCCTTCAGAGGGCGGCAGAACTGTTGAAACAAGGAAAGCCTGTGGCAGATGTAGCCGCTGAAACCGGATTTGTGAATTCTAAATATTTCAGTATATTGTTCAAGAAACAATTTGGTATATCACCAAGCAAGTTTCTGGAGCAAAACTAATAGATAGTTCTATATTTATATTACGGGCTGACAAATCAATAATGTCTTATTTATGAACATTTATTGATTTGTCAGCCCGATTTTTATATGTTTTCTTGGTTAAAAAGCAAAAATGATAGATTTCAACCCTTTTCTGTCAGCATTCAAACCCTGAAAAACAGGATTATACCCAATTTTGCCAACAGCTTGGAAGCTGAATGTAATCTTTAGTTAACAGTAAAAGAGAAAGTGAAAATACATAATGTTTAACCAAAAAACTATCGCTAATGAAAACAGTAATTTTATTTCTATTATTCTTTTTTGGAGTAAATCTGCAATCGTGTTCGACAAATAATGAACCGGTAAAGCCTGATAATCCGGAAGAGGAAATCAAAGATGATAATGAAGGACAGGAGGAGGAACCTGAGCTGCCTGATGAGCAACCAGGAGAAGAAGATGAACCCTCGAAACAGTGGAAACTTGTGTTTACAGAAGATTTCAACACATTTGATAATTCTGTTTGGACAAAAGAGACTCATGAGCCTGGGTGGGTGAACAATGAACTTCAGGAATATATTGAAGAGTGTGTAAGTGTCGGGAAAGACGGTGACAAGACAGTGCTTGTTTTGACTGCCAAGAGAGAAGGAGATAAATTTTATTCTGGTCGTGTAAACAGCAAAGGCAAGAAAAGTTTTCAGTATGGGAAAGTGGAATCAAGTATAAAACTTCCCAAAACGGCTAATGGATTATGGCCGGCATTCTGGATGATGGGAGACAACGACAAGGAATGGCCTGCTTGTGGTGAAATCGATATTATGGAGATGGGAGAAAAAGCCGGTATAGCCAATAATACAACAGAAGCATACATAAATTCGGCAATTCATTATGGTCCTGATGTTGAAGGACATGAGCAGATTTTCCAGACTAAGACTATGGAAAAAAGTCTTCAGGATGGCAACTATCATGTATATTCTCTGGAGTGGAATGAAAATGAACTTATTGTAAAGGTTGATGATATACTGATCAAAACTTTTAATATCGGACCGGACAGTGGTCGTTTTGAATACTTTAACGATAAATTTTATTTCTTGTTCAATTTGGCTGTAGGTGGTGACTTTCCCGGTATAACAGATCCGGCACAAATTACAGCATTGAAAGATGGAGAAAAAGCCCAGATGTTCATCGATTGGGTGAAAATATATAATTAATCTTAATACTATTACTTATTAAAAACTTATGAGAAGATTAAACTACAAGTACACATTGTATTGCGGTACATTGTCTCTATCCCTTTTGGGAGGAATGCCGCAGTTGAATGCTGGGGTTACGGAAAATAATCTTTCAGTAGTGCAACAAAGCCGACAAGTGTCAGGTAATGTCAAAGATGCTATGGGAGCTATAATCGGTGCTTCTATTGTTGAAAAAGGTACTACCAACGGAACCATTACCGATATGGATGGTAATTTTGTCTTGAATGTGCAACAGGGTGCTACACTGGTTATAAGTTTTGTAGGCTACAAAACAAAAGAAGTAAAAGTTGGTACTGCACCACTGGATATCACCCTAGAGGAAGACAGCAAGGTTTTGAGTGAGGTCGTTGTTACCGCATTGGGTATCAAACGTGAACGTAAGGCACTTGGTTATGGTGTTGATGAAGTTAAGGGAGAGGCTTTGACAAAAGCTAAGGAGACTAATGTGATTAACTCTATGGCTGGTCGTGTTCCAGGTCTGGTTGTCAGTCAGACTGCAGGTGGTCCTTCAGGCTCTACACGTGTGCTTTTGCGTGGTAATACAGAAATGACAGGAAACAACCAACCTCTGTATGTCATTGATGGAGTACCTTTGGATAATACAAACTATGGCAGTGCCGGTACGGAAGGAGGTTATGACTTGGGTGACGGTATTTCAAGCATTAACCCTGATGATATAGAGAATATGTCTGTTCTTAAAGGTCCTGCTGCTTCAGCGTTGTATGGGAGCCGTGCCAGTCACGGTGTAATTCTTATCACAACAAAGAAGGCTAGCGGTAAGGATGGTGAACGTATGAGTGTTGAGTATAATGGTACAATGACATTTGAAACTCAACTTGCTAAATGGAACGAAGTTCAGCAAATATATGGTATGGGTAGTGATGGCACTTACAGTATAAATGCTGTTGCAAACACAAATAAGAGTTGGGGACCAAAAGCCGACGGTTCAAATATGCTGGATTATTTTGATGGTGTTTCGCGTCCGTATTTGATAATTCCTGATAATGTATCAGGTTTCTTCCGTACAGGTTTGACTGCAACAAATACATTGACTTTAAGCTCAAGTCATGGAAAGTCGGGAGTACGTTTCACTTACACCGATATGCGTAATAAAGATATAGTTCCTAATACCAATATGAGCCGTAACATATTCAATTTGCGTGCCAATACGAGTATGGGAAAAGTAGATCTGGATTTCAGTACAAACTATACACGCGAATCGGTAAAGAACCGTCCGGCTCTTGGCGACAGCAAAGGTAATGTCGGTAAAAACCTTATGACTCTTGCCACTACATACGATCAGGAATGGCTGAAAACATATCAGGATGCAAATGGTGAATACTCTAATTGGAATGGTTTGGATCCATATAATGTAAACCCTTACTGGGATGTTTACAAAAACTCGAACCAATCTGATAAAGACCAGTTCCGTTTCAATGGTAAGGCAATATGGAACGTTGCTGACCATTTTAAGCTTCAAGGTACTGTCGGAGCTGAATTCAACTGGTTTAAGTTTGAGGATTTCAAGGCTCCTACTACTCCTGGCTATGAAGCAGGCAGATTGCAGATAAGCAATTTCAGAAACCGTATGTACAACTTCGAAATGTTGGCTCTATATAACAACTCCTGGGGGGATTTCGATTTCAATGCGACATTGGGTGCCAACCTGTATAAAGTGAATAATGAGACTACAATCACTACAGCTCAGGATATGAAGATACGTGAAACTGTGGCGCTCATGAGCTTTAATGAAACAAGTGTGGAACAGAATTATTACAGAAAGCAGATAAATTCTATTTATGGTGCAGTAAATGTAGGATGGAGACACCTGATATATCTTGATGCTACATTGCGCGGAGACCGTTCTTCCACATTGCCTTTGAATAACAATACATATATCTATCCTTCATTCTCAGGTAGCTTTGTATTCTCTGAACTTATCAAGAATCACAATCTTCTGCCTTACGGTAAACTACGTGTTTCTTGGGCGCAGGTTGGTAGCGATACAGATCCTTATCAGTTGGGACTGGTATATACGAAATCTAAATTTACTTATCCAGGATATACTTTAGGTTCTATCAGTAACAGTACTATCCCTAATCGTGATTTAAAGCCTACAAGAACCAATTCATACGAAATGGGATTGGAATTGAAATTCCTGAATAACCGTATTGGTTTGGATTTTACTTATTATAATCAGACTAGTAAAAACCAGATTATGGCGATGGCGAGTTCATGGGCTTCCGGTTATACATATCGTATGATTAACGCTGGAGAAATCCAGAATAACGGTATTGAAATAGCTTTGAACACTCGTCCTATCCAGACAAAGGACTTTTCATGGGACTTGAACATCAACTTCTCTAAGAACAATAACAAGGTTAAGGATTTGGTTGACGGTATTGATTTGTTCGAGCTGGAAAAGGCTACATGGCAGGATGTTCAGGTAGCAGCTGTAGTAGGAGAAAATTTTGGTTCTATCATTGGTCCTGATTTCAAACGCAATGAAAATGGTGATATCTTGATTGATCCAAGCACCGGTTTGCCACAATACGACAATAGCAATCATATTTTGGGTAACGCTTCATGGGATTGGACAGGTGGTGTAGTAACGAACTTCACATACAAGAATGTTTCTCTTGCTGCTGTATTCGATATTAAGGTTGGCGCCGATTTGTATTCAATGTCTGCCCGTGCCGCATACGAATCCGGTAAAGCATTGGAAACATTGGAAGGACGCGAAGAATGGTATAAATCAGAAGAACAGCGTAAGGCTCTTGGCATCAGCGAAGCAAACTGGACACCTACAGGCGGTTTCATTGCCCCAGGTGTAATAGACAATGGTGACGGAACATATCGTCCTAACGATATTTACGTAAATCCTGAGGATTATTGGATGAATATCAGCCGTTATGCACCGTCAATGTTCGTTTATGATAACTCGTATATCAAATGTCGTGAAATCACATTGAGCTATTCGTTACCAAAGACATGGTTGAAGAATAAGGTTCAAGGATTGACAGTGTCTTTCGTTGCACGTAATCCGTTTATCGTTTGGAAAAATATTCCTAATATCGATCCTGATTCGAACTATAACAATACTACAGGTATGGGTATGGAATATGGCTCATTGCCTTCACGTAAAAGCTATGGTTTCAATGTCAACGTTAAGTTCTAATTAATCCTAAATCATTTCAAAAAGAAATACACAATGAAACGTTACAAATCATATATAAAAACAGCAATGTGCATGGCATTAGCACTTGCTTTTACAGCTTGCAGTGATGAATACATGAATGACATGAATACAGACCCGTCGAAAGCTGAAAATATTGACCCAAATTCACAGTTGACTTTTGCCGAACTACAGACATACGGCGACCTTGGAATGATAGAAATATACCGAAGCTATATAGGTGCCTTTACGCAGCAGCTTATGGGATGTTGGAATACAACAAACTACGGAGGTCAGCACAAAATTGACAATAACGAAATGAATCGTTTTTGGACAAATCTTTATACTACAGGAATCAAGAATCTTGTAGATGTTGAGGTAAAGACAGAAGGTGACGAGAACAAAGTGAACATACATGCCGCTGCTGTGATTTACAAAGTATATCTTATGTCTATCATAACAGATACATACGGTGATGCTCCATACTCAGAGGCGGCCAGAGGTTTTATCAGTGGTATAACAAGTCCACGTTATGATACACAAGAGGAAATCTACAACAGTTTCTTTACAGAACTGACTGAAGCCGCTGCCGCTTTAGACGATAAGAAAGATGAAATCACAGGTGATGTGATATTTAATGGAGATATAAGAAAATGGAAAAAGCTAGCAAATTCTCTTCGTATGCGTTATGCTATGCGTATATCTGATGTTTCTCCACAGAAGGCGCAGGAAGAGTTTGAAAAGGCATTTACAGATCCTGCGGGCTATATGACAAGTGCTGATGATGACGCATTGATTGAATATATGGAGCTTACATTCAATTTTGGTCAGGAAGCATATACAGATTACAGACGTAACGCTTTGTCACAGTTGTATTTTGGTAATGACCCTGCAAATAATCAGACTTATATCTGTTCTACTTTCTTCAATACTTTGAAGGACAATGACGACCCTCGTACTTTTGCACTTACCCGTTGTTATTTCGACAAGGGTCTGACTCAGTCAAATCCTAATAACCGTATTGATCTGACAGACGAAATGCTGGAACTGGGTGCACAGTTCAACCCTTCTAAGCCAGGTGAATTCTGGTATGAACCATGGCCGGATAATGGATATTGGAGTGAAATTATAGCGGACCTTAAAGAAAGGTATCCTGACAATACGAATTACTCAAATCCATGGTTACAGGATGCTACCCGTCCTAAATTGGCCCAGAATTTCCTTAAATCTGACAACCCAGGTGTTGTGATGACATACGCTGAGGTTGAATTCCTATTGGCCGAGGCTAAGCTTAAAGGATGGAACGTAGGTGCTACATCTGTTGAGCAGCATTACGAAAATGGAGTTAAGGCTTCGATGGCATTTCTAGTTGATAACTATGATTGCGAAATTGACGATCAGGATATAAACGATTATATAGCAAATCACCCTATTTCTGCTCTTAGTGACGAAGGCAAGAAAGAAGCAATAAATACTCAGGCTTGGATTCTTCACTTCCATAATCTGTCAGAATGTTGGGCTAACATACGTCGTTCAGGATATCCAAAGCTGAAATCTCCTGCAGAATATGGTTATGCGGCAGACAAGCTTACTGGTGGATACGACATTCCTGTACGTTTGTGCTATCCTATACTTGAGTCTTCTTACAACAAGGAAGGTTATCAGGAAGCTTTGGACCGTATGGGTGGAACTAACAGTTGGAATATTCCTGTATGGTGGGATAAAGAATAAAAATCTAGTACACTAAACAATTTAAATTTCGTATTAAAATGAAAAATATATATTGGATATTATTTATATTGCTCGGTGCAGGTTTCTCTTTTACATCTTGTAGTGAAGAAGAGCCATTTTCTACTGCAACAGCAGATGACGAGCCTCGTATCATAGCTCCTACGTTTCCGGAGCGTGACGCTAATGGTGGACTGGGAACTATTTCTGAAATAGACAGGGATGTATTGTTTTCAATAACAGTAACAACTACGCCTGCTGATTTCACTTCTGTGGTTTGGACTCTTGACGGTGAAGAAGTCGGAACAGAAAAGGCGCTCGAGATGAATCTTAATGCTGGTGTTTATCATCTTAGGGTTGATGTCTCAACTCCTGTAGGAAAGACAACTTTCCGTGAAGGACTTGTAAAAATAAAAGCTTTGGCTGAAGATCCTCAGAGTGAAGAAGTAATATCAGAACGTATTGTCGCAACTGGAGGATGGGCACGTCTTAGTGGAACAAATCTTGAAAAGGTTGCAAAAGTAGCATTAAAGCAGATAAACATTGCCGAGTCTAAAACTAATCAGGAAGTGGAAATCTCTGATATAACATACGTGGAATCAGATGGTTATATTGAATTTAAAATTCCTTCAGAATTGTCTGACGGTGAGTATCGTGTGGAATTTATAGATGTGGAAGGCAGTAGATACGGTGCTAATACAATGGATGTTACTTCCAAGCCGTTGATTACTGCAGGACCTGAAAACAAGCGTCCTGATGCTGAGTGGACTATTACCGGTTTGAATCTTGACAAGGTCGTTTCGTTGTCATTGGGTGGAAATACAATCACTACATTCGTTGAACAGTATTCAACTCGTCTTACATTCATTTCACCTGCAATTGCAGACGGAGATTATGTATTGACAGGTATATCCAAATCCGGAGAAAATGTTAGTTTCTTTATTGATGGTGAGATAAAGACAGAACTTGCAGTTACGGTAAAAGACTCTCCATTGGAAGTTGAATTATGGAATGGACATCATTATGTATCATGGGATTTACCTGAAGGTGATCCAAACAGGTTGTTTGATGCGGTGCAGAATGATGTGAAGAATTTGCCTGTAGGAACAAAATTAAAGGTATATTACTCAATTAAATCTGATGATAGCTATCATAAAATCAGATTCGCTTCCGGATGGTGGACAGAACTTCCCGGGTACCCTGAGTTTGATGTTTATGCGGACGGTGTTAGTGACATAATTATGTCACATGAGATACTTGACTTGTTGAATTCGCAAGATGGATTCCTTTGTGTAGGTTTCGGATATTACGTTGATAGAATTACTTACGAAGAATAATTTATTTACCAAGAAAAAATTGATAAATATGAATTTAAGAAAAGTATTATTTGTATCGTCAATAATAGGAAATGCTGCCTGCTTCGTACAGGCGGCAACTCCTGTCAGTTTGACGAAAGATACAGAAATAGAGAAGAAGGTTGAAGCTACATTAGCGGGAATGACCTTGGAAGAAAAGGTCGGACAGATGACAGAACTGTCAATAGATGTTCTTGGCAATGTGGTGGGCGGAGAGTTCAAACTGGATAAGGAAAAAGTAAAAAATGCAATCGGAAAGTACAAGGTCGGATCTGTACTGAATGCTCCCGGACCGGTTGCTCAAAGCCGTGAGAAATGGAAAGAAATCATCGGTTATATTCAGGAAGTATCTATGAAGGAAATAGGTATTCCTTGTATTTACGGCTTGGATCAGACTCATGGTACTACTTATACCCTTGGTGGAACGCTTTTCCCGCAGAATATCAATCTTGGTGCATCCTTTAATCCTGAACTGACATACGAGTCGGCCGTTATAACTGCATACGAGACACGAGCAAGCAACTGTCCTTGGACTTATTCACCAACGGTGGATATGGCAAGAGATCCTCGCTGGTCGCGTGTTTGGGAAAATTATGGGGAGGACTGTCTGGTTAATGCCATAATGGGCAGTGAGGCTGTTCGTGGTTTTCAGGGAGATGACCCTAATCATGTTTCAGAAGACCGTGTAGCTGCTTCTGTCAAGCATTACCTTGGTTACAGCATGTCCCGTACTGGTAAAGACCGTACTCCTGCATATATATCAGAATCTGATTTGAGAGAGAAGTGTTTTGCTCCGTTTAAGGCTTGCGTAGAAACTGGTGCGCTGACAATAATGGTAAACAGTGCTTCCATTAATGGTGTGCCTGTGCATGCCAACAGGCAGTTACTCACAGAATGGCTTAAAGAAGATCTGGAATGGGACGGAATGTTGATTACCGACTGGGCGGATATTAATAACCTATATACTCGTGAAAGAATAGCAGCCAACAAAAAGGAAGCTATTGAGATTGCCATCAATGCGGGTATCGATATGGCTATGGAACCTTACAATCTTGATTTCTGTACATTGTTGAAGGAATTGGTAGAAGAGGGAAGAGTGCCGATGAGTCGTATTGATGATGCCGTACGTCGTATTCTCCGTCTGAAATACCGTTTGGGACTTTTTGAAAAACCTAATACTGACTATAAGGATTATCCTAAATTCGGCAGTAAGGAACATGCCGCAATCGCACTTAGAGCAGCCGAAGAATCGGAAGTATTGCTGAAAAACAATAATAACATATTACCATTGGCAAAAGGTAAGAAAATCCTCGTGACAGGTCCTAATGCAAATTCAATGAGATGCCTTAACGGCGGATGGAGTTATACATGGCAAGGACATCTTGCCGACCGTTTTGCAGGTGAGTATAATACCATCTACGAAGCTGTAAGCAACAAGTTTGGCGCTGATTTGGTAACCCTAGAACAAGGAGTTACATACGTTGCCGAAGGAGCGTATTACGAAGAAAGCACTCCTGAAATAGAAAAAGCTGTGGCTGCAGCAAAGAATGTAGATGTAATCATCGCATGTATAGGCGAAAATTCATATTGCGAGACTCCTGGAAATCTGGCAGACCTTGCAATCTCTGAAAACCAGCGTAACCTTGTTAAAGCTCTTGCTACGACAGGCAAGCCTATTGTTCTTGTAATAAATGGCGGTCGTCCACGTATTATAAGTGACATTGAACCTTTGGCAGACGGTGTAATCAATATCTTGTTGCCTGGTAATTATGGTGGAGATGCATTGGCAAATATCCTTGCCGGTGATGCAAATCCAAGTGCTAAGATGCCATATACATATCCAAGAAACCAAGCTGAACTTACTACATACGATTATCGTGTAAGCGAGGAAATGGATAAGATGGAAGGTGCATACGATTATGATGCTGTAATTTCTGTTCAATGGCCTTTCGGTTACGGTTTGAGTTATACTACTTTTGATTACAGGAATCTGCGTGTGAACAAAGATACTTTTACTGAAAACGAAAAACTGGAATTTACAATAGACGTTACAAATACTGGAAAGATTGCAGGTAAAGAAATTGTAATGTTGTTCAGCAGCGATTTGGTAGCATCGCTCACACCAGAGAATCGCAGGCTGCGCGCATTCAAGAAAGTGGAATTACAGCCAGGTGAGACCAAAACTGTAACATTGACTATCAAAGGAAGTGATCTTGCTTTTGTAGGTGCTGACGGAAAATGGATACTTGAGAAAGGTGATTTCCGTATGCAGGTAGGAAATCAAGTCTTGAATATTAAATGTTCTGATACACATAAATGGGAAACTGCTAATATCTGTGTTAATAAATAGCATTGTCTGATTGCTTTTAACGAGCCTGGTCATTTTGAAAAAAATGTGTCTGAAAAGTTTGGCCGTCCAGCGGAAACTGCTTATCTTTGCACCCGTCCTTTTTCGGACACAGTTTGCGGAAATAGCTCAGTTGGTAGAGCACAACCTTGCCAAGGTTGGGGTCGCGAGTTCGAGTCTCGTTTTCCGCTCCAAAGGATGCTCGAATGGTGGAATCGGTAGACACGAGGGACTTAAAATCCCTTGGCCATTGCGGCTGTGCGGGTTCAAGTCCCGCTTCGAGTACGATATGTGTTGTGTAACTCCTTGTAAGATAACAACTTGCAAGGAGTTTTTCTTTATATACATAAACATGGCATAAACAAAGTTGCTTTTGGCTGTTTATGTGGCAATAAAAAAGCCACCTTGCAGTGAAGATGGCTAATTATTATAATGTGCTGTTCGCGCATAAGCTTTTGTTTGCTCAGCTTAAATCAATTGTTTTAGCTGGGCAAAGAGTTGTTTTGAGCTGGATAAAGTAACACTTTGAGCTGGGCAAACGATTGCTTTGTCCAGCTTAAATGGTTTAATTGCTTATATTAGTTTGCTAACTACCTACATTAGCTGCATAACTACCTACTTTAGAAGCACCAAGTTCATAGTTATGTTATTTGGATAGAAACAGCCGAAACATCTTTTCCTGGCTTTAGGAAAGGAGGTTTCGGCTGAGGTTATAGATATAAGCTCGCGGCTTATTGCTTCTCGTCGTTCTTGCGGATCTCCACGCGGCGTATCTTGCCGCTGATGGTCTTGGGCAGCTCGTCCACAAACTCGATGACACGCGGATACTTGTAGGGGGCGGTGACGCGCTTCACGTGGTTCTGAAGTTCCTTGATGAGGGCGTCGCCAGCCTTGTCCTTGTAGGCCTTGGAGAGGACAATGGTGGCCTTGACAACCTGGCCGCGGATTTCGTCGGGCACGCCGGTGATGGCACACTCTACGACGGCGGGATGGGTCATCAGCGCGCTTTCCACTTCGAACGGGCCGATGCGGTAGCCCGAGCTCTTGATGACGTCGTCCGCACGCCCCACGAACCACAGGTAGCCGTCTTCGTCTTTCCAGGCTACGTCGCCCGTGTAGTAGATGCTGTCGTGCCAGGCTTCACGGGTGCGCTCGGGGTCGCGGTAGTATTCCTTGAACAGGCCGAGGGGCTTGCCCTTGTCGGTGCGGATGACGATTTGTCCCTGCTCGCCGGCTTCGACGGAGCGGCCTTCGGAGTCGATGAGGTCCACGTCGTATTGCGGGTTGGGCAGGCCCATGCTGCCGGGTTTCGGCTCCATCCAGGGCATGGTGGCCACGGTCAGGGTGGTTTCGGTCTGTCCGAAGCCTTCCATCAGGCGGATGCCCGTGAGCTTCTTGAAGGTGTCGAACACGGCGGGGTTCAGCGCCTCGCCCGCGATGGTGCAGTACTCGAGGTGCGACAGGTCGTACTTGGTGAGGTCTTCGTGGATGAGGAAGCGGAAGATGGTGGGCGGCGCGCAGAGCGAGGTGACGTGGTAGTCCTGTATCTTCTGCAGGATGTCGGCGGGGGTGAACTTCTCGTGGTCGTAGACGAAGACGTTGGCGCCGGCTATCCACTGGCCGTAGAGCTTGCCCCACACGGCCTTGCCCCAGCCCGTGTCGGCGATGGTGAGGTGGAGGCTGTCGGGCTTCAGGTTGTGCCAGATGTAACCCGTGACGATGTGTCCCAGCGGGTAGGTGAAGTCGTGGGCCACCATCTTGGGCTCGCCCGTGGTGCCGCTGGTGAAGTACATTAGCGAGATGTCGTCGTTCGTATTGGGGTGTTCGGGCTTGACGAAGGGGGCGGCGGCCTCGATGCCCTTGTGGAAGTCTTCGTAGCCTTCGGGCACCTCGGGGCCTACGCTGACCAGACGCTTCACGCTGGGCGACTCGGGCATGGCGGCGGTGATGTGGTCGGTGATGACCGGTTCGCCCGCGCAGACAATCATCTTGATGTCTGCGGCGTTGCAACGGTAGACGATGTCTTTCTTCGTGAGCAGGTGGGTGGCGGGGATGACGACGGCGCCCAGCTTGTGGAGGGCCACGATGCTGAACCAGAACTCGTAGCGGCGCTTCAGGATGAGCATCACCATGTCGCCGCGACCGATGCCGAGGCTCTGGAAGTAGCTGGCCGTCATGTCGGTATAGCGCTTCATGTCGCCGAAGCTGAACTGACGGTGCTCGCCCTTGTCGTTGGTCCAGAGCAGGGCGGGTTTGTCGGGTTGCTCGGCGGCCCAAGCGTCCACGACGTCGTAGCCGAAGTTGAAGTTGTCGGGTACGTTTATCTTTAGGTTATCTATAAAATCCTGTTGGGAAGTAAATGTGGTTTGTTGGAGAAATCTTTCTATCATAGTTGTTATAATGAAGAATTAAGAATTAAGAATGAAGAATCTGTTTGAATGAAGAATGAAGAACGAATAATGAAGAATCCGGGCAAGCTATCATGCTGCATGGAAATTCTTCATTCTTCATTTTTAGTTCTTCATTTACATGATGATTGCCAGGAAGCGCACGGTCTTGCCGTCGAGGGCCTTCATGCCGTGGGGCAGGCTGGAGTTGAAGTAGATGCTGTCGCCCGGGGTCAGGGTGAGTTCCTTGCCGCCGATGCTCAGGAGCAGGGTGCCTTCGATGACGAGGTTGAACTCCTGTCCGGCATGCGTGTTGTAGTGCATGGGGCGGTCGTTGGGCTCTACGGTCACGATGAAGGGGTCGGCCTTGCGGTCCTTGAATCCGGCGGCCAGCGACTGGTACTTGTAGGCCTTGGTGCGCTCCACGCTGATGCCCTTGCCGGCACGCGTCAGGAAGTAGGTGCTCATCTTGGGTTCTTCGCCGAACATCAGCGCGTCGAGGGCGATGTTGTAGTGGCGTGCTATCTGCTGGAGCATGCTCACGGAGATGTCGTGTTCGCCCGATTCGGCGCGTTCGTATTCGTCCTTGTCGATGCCGCATTCGTTGGCAATGTCGTTGGGAGTCAGCTCTATGGCGTCGCGCAATCCGCGCAGGCGCTCGGCTATTTGTTTAATCTGTTCGTCCATACTGTTATTTAGTGGTTAGTGGTTAGCGGTTAGTGGTTAGTATTAAATGGCACTGCTTTTTATTGCATTGATAATGGCCGAGGTGAAGCCGTCGTGCTCCAGGCTGTTGATGCCCTTGATGGTGAGGCCGCCGGGAGTACATACCTTGTCGATCTCGAGGGCGGGGTGCGTGTCGTTGTTGAGGATGAGCTCGGCGGCTCCCTTGACCGACTGGGCCACCATCTTCATGCCGTCGGCAGGACGGATGCCCAGCTCCACACCGGCCTGCATGGCGGCCTGGATGTATTTCAGCGCGTAGGCGATGCCGCAGGAAGTCATGGCCGTGGCGGCGGCAAACTTCTCTTCGGGCAGGAGGATGGCCATTCCCATCTCGTTGAAGAGGCTGAGCACCAGCTGTTCCTGCTCGGGCGTGGCGTTGCGGCTGGCCACGAGCGTCATGCTCTGGCGTTCGCTGATGGCCGTGTTGGGGATGAGGCGGAACATGGTCATTCCCTTGTCCGTCACGTAGTGGGCCAGCTCCTCGAAGGCGATGCCTGCGGCCACCGAGAGGATGATCTGGCGGCTCTTGAGCTTCAGCTCCTTCAGGACGGGCTTTATCAGCCAGGGCTTCACGGCCAGGATGATGAAGTCGGCGCCCGTAACGGCTTCCTGATTGTTGTTTGTCACCTGCATGTCGGGGAATTCGGCCTGCAGGGCGTCGAGCTTGCCTTGCGAGGGGTTCGACACGATGATGTCCGAGGCGTGGAGGATGCTTCCCTTGGCCAGTCCGCGGGCGATGGCTCCGCCCATGTTTCCTGCTCCGATGATGGCTGTTCTCATAATCGTTTGTTTTAGATAAAGATTGATGTCTGGCAAAGTTAATAAGTTTTGGGAAGAAAAGCGTACGCCTTGTAGGGAAAATGCAGGTCGGGACTTACTTTTTGTTGCTGGCGGGGAAATGGGGAGGCAGGAGAAGAGAAGGTATCATCCAAAAAAAACACAATGTCATCCTGAACGCAGTGAAGGATCTCGAAGCAGTTGTTCGTGTATCGAGATTCTTCACTACGTTCGGAATGACATTGTGATAGTCCTTTCTCTTTCTGACACACCCTCAGGATGTGATTGGAGTATATCAGCCCAGCACCTTCTTGAACCGCTCCAGGAAGAGGTCGGCCTCGTCCATGGACAGGCAGAGGGGCGGCAGGAGGCGGATGACGTTGGTGCCGCTCACGCCCGTGAAGACGTGCTGCTCCTTGAGCAGACGCAGGCGCAGGTCTTTGATAGGTTCTTCAAACTCCAGACCAATCATCAGTCCGCGGCCACGTACTTCCTTGATTTGTGGGAACTTCTTCAGTTCATCCAGCAGGTAAGAACCTACGCGGGCAGCGTTTTCAATCAGGTGTTCCTGCTCCATGACGTCGAGCACGGCCAGGGCGGCGGCGCAGGCCAGGTGGTTGCCACCGAAGGTAGTTCCCAGCTGTCCGTACACGGGAGTGAACATCGGGCTGATGAGTACGCCGGCCATGGGGAAGCCGTTGCCGATGCCCTTGGCCACCGTGATGAGGTCGGGACGGATGCCCTGGTGCTGGTGGGCGAAGAACTTGCCGCTACGTCCGTAGCCGCTCTGTATCTCGTCGAGGATGAGCACGGTGCCCGTCTCCGTACAGGCCTGACGGAGGGCGTGCATGAACTCGTCGGTGGGCAGCTGGATGCCGCCCACGCCTTGGATGCCTTCGATGATGACGGCGCAGACATCACCCTTGGCCAGCTCGGCCTGCATGGCGGCCGTGTCGTTGAGGGGTAGGTAGGTGACGTGTCCGCAGTCGTTGATGGGGGCGATGATTTTGGGGTTGTTGGTCACCTCGACGGCCAGCGACGTACGGCCGTGGAAGGCCTTGGCGAAGGACACCACCCGTGTGCGTCCGTTGTGGAAGGAGGCCAGCTTGAGGGCGTTCTCGTTGGCTTCGGCACCGCTGTTGATGAGGAAGAGCGAGTAGTCTTCGTAGCCGCTGGCCTTGCCCAGGCGTTCGGCCACCTGCTGCTGGAGCTTGTTGATGACGGAGTTGGAGTAGAAGCCCAGGGTGGCTACCTGGTGGCTGATCATCTCCACGTAGTGCGGATGGGCGTGGCCGATGGAGATGACGGCATGGCCGCCGTAGAGGTCGAGGTACTCCGTACCGTTCTCGTCCCACACGTGGCAGCCTTTCCCTTTGACGATGTTGATGTCGAAGAGGGGATATACGTCGAAAAGTTTCATATTTTAAATGAAGAATTAAGAATGAAGAATGAAGAATTTCTAAGTTTATTCCTCACTCTTCTTCTGGTTATTTTTTACCGTTCGGATGGAGGAAATAAGTAGGGCGATGAGTTCGCCACAATCGTTTTCCATGCTTTCGAACGAATTGTCGTTTATGTATTGCGAATCGTGAAGCAGATTGAGCCAATAATCCGTCTCGTTTGCTTCTTTCAACGCTACGCTCAGTTTGTTAATGAAGTCGGCTTGGCTTTGGGCAAACTCCGATTCACGGACCAGTGCGCCGATGGCCGTACCCGAACGAAGAACCTGTTTACTCAGCACGAATTCTTGTTCCTGCTCTCTCAAGTACCTGTTCATGCCGATTACCCTCAATGCAAAAGCGTAACTCTTGGCATGCAGTAACGAATCCTTCCTGTTGCGTGAATTCTTCATTCTTCGTTCTTCATTCTTCATTAAAAAGCGCTTGGCTTCAGCCTCAGTCCTACCGTCTCTTCGAGGTTGAACATCAGGTTCATGTTGTGGACGGCCTGGCCGCTGGCACCCTTCAGCAGGTTGTCGATGCACGAGATGATGAGCAGCTTGTCGCCGTGCTTCTCCAGGTGGATGAGGCACTTGTTGGTGTTGACTACCTGCTTCAGGTCGATGTTCTTGTCGACGATGTGCGTGAAGGAGTCCTTGGCGTAGTATTCCTCGTACATGCGGCGGATTTCGTCGAGCCCCACCTTGGTCTTCACGACGATGGTGGCGAAGATGCCGCGCGGGAAGTCGCCGCGGTAGGGGATGAAGTCTATCTCCGAGTTGAAGCTGTTCTGGAGCTGGCGGAGCGACTGCTTGATTTCGGGCACGTGCTGGTGCTCGAAGGCCTTGTAGACACTCAGGTTGTTGTTGCGCCAGCTGAAGTGGCTCGTGGCACCCGGCTTGACGCCTGCGCCCGTGCTGCCCGTGATGGCGTTCACAATGATGTCGTTGTTCAGCATCAGGTTCTTGGCCAGGGGAAGCAGGCCCAGCTGGATGCAGGTGGCGAAGCAGCCGGGGTTGGCTACGTGCTTGGCCGTGCAGGTGGCGCGGCGGTTCAGCTCGGGAAGGCCGTAGATGAAGTCGTGGTCGTCGCTCTTGAGGCGGTAGTCCATCGAGAGGTCGATGATTTTCAGGTCTTCGGGCACGTTGTGGCTCTCCAGAAACTTGCGCGTGTCGCCATGGGCGGTGCAGAAGAAGAGCACGTCGATCTGGTCCAGCGGGAGCTGGTCGGTGAAGGTCAGGTCTGTCTCGCCATAGAGGCCTTCGTGTACGTCGGTTATCTTGTTGCCGGCGTTGCTCGAGCTGTTGACGAAGACGATTTCCGCCTCCGGGTGGTTCAAGAGCAGGCGGATGAGCTCGCCCGCCGTGTAGCCGGCTCCGCCGATAATTCCTACTTTAATCATAATCTTGTTTGAATTGAGAATGAGGAAGGAAGAATGAAGAATTTCTGTTCAGCGTGATGGCATAATTTAGATTCTTCATTCTTCCTTTTTAGTTCTTCATTTATTAAATATCTTTCAGTTCGTCCTTGTGCGTGGCATAGTAGGCGCGGAGCGGAGTGGAGAGCACCTTGATGAAGCCCTTGGTGTCTTCGGCCGTCCAGCCCTTCTGCATCTCGCCATATTCGCCGAACTTGTTCTTCACGAGGTCGTCCTTGCTCTCCACGCCGACGGTGTGGAAGCCCAGCGGACGGAGTTCGAGGATGGCGGTACCGTTCACATTGCGCTGGCTCTCGGTCAGCATGGCTTCGATGTCGCGCATCACGGGCTCCAGGTACTGGCTTTCGTGGAGGAACATGCCATACCAGTTGGCCACCTGGTCCTTCCAGTACTGCTGCCACTTGCTCAGGGTGTATTTCTCGAGGAAGCGGTGGGCGCCGATGATCAGCATGGGGGCGGCGGCTTCGAATCCCACGCGGCCCTTGATGCCGATGATGGTGTCGCCCACGTGCATGTCGCGTCCGATGCCGTAGGCGGCGCCGATTTCTTCTACCTTCTGGATGGCCTTGATGGGGTCGTCGAAGCGTTCGTCGTTCACGGCCTTCAGTTCGCCCTTCTCGAAGGTGAGGCGCAGCTGTTCGGTGCCCTCCTTGGTGCAGTGCTTCAGGTAGGCACTCTCTGGCAGACCCTGTGCCGAGTCGAGGATTTCGCCTCCGCAGATGCTCGTGCCCCAGATGCCTACGTTATAGGAATATTTCAGTTTGGCAAAGTCGGCGGCAAAGCCGTGCTTGTTCAGGTAGTCGATTTCCTCCTGGCGGCTCAGGGCCATGTCGCGGGTCAGGGTGATGATTTCCACACCCGGCGCCATGACGAGGAAGGTCATGTCGAAGCGCACCTGGTCGTTGCCGGCGCCTGTCGAGCCGTGGGCGATGGCATCGGCGCCTATCTCGTTGGCGTAGCGGGCGATGGCCAGTGCCTGGAAGATACGCTCCGAGCTGACGGAGATGGGGTAGGTGCCGTTGCGCAGCACGTTGCCATAGACCATATACTTCAGGCTCTTGTCGTAGTATTCGTGCGTCACGTCGAGGGTGACATACTTCACGGCGCCCAGCTTGTAGGCGTTTTCTTCGTTGGTTTTCAGCTGCTCGGCGCTGAATCCGCCCGTGTTGGCACAGGCGGCATATACTTCATAACCTTTTTCCTTGGCCAGATACATCACGGTGAACGAAGTATCCAGTCCGCCGCTGAAAGCGACCACTACTTTTTTCTTCTTTGCTTCCATAATTATTGAATTAAGAATGAAGAATGAGGAATGAAGAATGAAGAATGTCTTGTCCGTTCTTCTTGTCCTCTCTTCTCCATTGCTGTTTTTTTTCTTGTTTGTTGTGTCTCTTTGTCGAATGAATCCTGCGTCCTGAAATTCTTCATTCCTCATTCTTCATTCTTCATTTTTCAGATTTTGTCGTCCTCGTGCAGGGCGGGGTCGTAGAGCATGGCGGTGCAGATGCAGAACTTGCGTTTCTTGGCCACGAGGATGTCGTGGTTGATGCATCCCTCACATCCTTTCCAGAAGGCGTCGTCGTCGGTCAGCTCGTTGAAGGTGACGGGCACGTAGCCCAGTTCGGTGTTCATCTTCATCACTGCCGCGCCGCTCGTCAGGCTGAATATCTTGGCCTTGGGCCAGCGGAGGCGTGCCAGGCGGAAGGAGGCCTGCTTGATTCGCTTGGCCAGTCCGATGCCCTGATATTTGGGGTGTACAATCAGACCCGAGGTGGCCACATACTGTTTGTTTCCCCAGCTTTCTATGTAGGTGAAGCCTGCAAACTCGTCGCCGCAGAGGGCGATGATGGCTTTTCCTTCTTTCATTTTGGTGGCAACGTATTCGTGCGTACGTTCGGCAATTCCTGTGCCGCGCTTCTTGGCGGCCTCCCTTATGGTGTCGAGAATTGTGTCCACGTAGACTTCGTGCGAGGCGTCTGCTACCATCACATCAATTTGTTTCGCGTCCATTTCTTTTTTTATATGTCGTTTTGTTAAATGTTCGGTATGATTTCGGAGAGGAAAGCGCGTACGTCGTCGTGCGAGGTCTTCTCGGCCAGCACCAGCATGATGGTGTCGTCGCCGGCGATGGTGCCGAGGATGTGCGGGCATTCGCGGTTGTCAATGTCGTAGGCGATGCTGCTGGCATAGCCGGGGCGGGTGCGGATGACGGCGATGTTGTGCGAGAACTGCAACGACACGAAGCCGTTGGACATGAGCATTTCGCTGGCGCTCTGCTGGTGGCTGTGGCGTTTGTAGAGGATGTCGTTGGGGAGCACGTATACATACTTTCCGTTCGTGTTGGCCGCTTTGGCTACCTTCAGCTGCTTCAGGTCGCGCGAGAGGGTGGCTTGTGTCAGTTCGAACCCTTCCTTTCCCAGGGCTTGGAGCAAATCTTCCTGCGAGCCGATTTCGTTGCTCGAAATAATCATCTTGATGGCGTCTAACCGATTGGCTTTCTTCTTCATCTTTTTGTATGTTTATTCTAACTCGGCGCAAAATTAGAGAATATATTTGAAAGAATATACATAAAATCGTATTTTTCTTCGTTGTTTTTGCATATTTTGCTCATGAGGGATGCCGCTGGGGTGTCTGGATGGAGGGAATAAAAATAAGCCGCTAAAAATTTAGCGGCTTATACTCTTGCGTGTCGGAATGAGGCGACTCGAACGCCCGACCCCTACGTCCCGAACGTAGTGCGCTACCAACTGCGCTACATTCCGATACTTTTTTGAGGGGAAATGTGGTGCCACCAGGAATCGAACCGGGGACACAAGGATTTTCAGTCCTTTGCTCTACCAACTGAGCTATGGCACCAAGTTGCTTTCTTGCGATTGCGGGTGCAAAGGTAAGCCTTTTTTTTGATACTGCAAACCTTTTCGTGGAAAAATATATAAAAAAAGGTGCCTCCGCTGGGGAGACACCTTTTCATTATGATCGATTTCAGTATCAGTCGATGTTCGGGTTGATGCTGTGCCAGTCTTTGATGGCAGGCAGAACACCCATTTCGATCACCTCGTCGCGCAGTGTGCAGAGGTGCTTGTAGCTTTCCTGCAGCTTGGCTTCTTCTTCGGGAGTACCCTTCAGTTCTTTGTAGTGTACGCCGTCCTTGGTGATTTCAGTTTCCATAGCCATCATGATGTGGTCGAAGCCGTGGCTGTATACGTATGTACCTGCAGGCCAGCGGAACGGTTTGCCACCCATAGCGGCAGCAATCATTTCGATGGAAACGTATGCCGGGCTCTGGAAAGAAGAGCGGCCGCGCAGAGCGATGATGTTGGCACCGCCTTTGGTAACCTTGGTCTGGATTTCGGCCCACTGTTCCTTGGTCAGCTCGGGCGTGCCGATGATGTCGAGCAACGGCTTGCCGTCAACCTTGGCAGTAGAGGCGTAAACGGCCATCTGCTCGCCGTGGCCACCATACGTACGGCAGTTCTCGATCTTGTCGGGAGACATGTGGAAGTGCTTGGCCAGTTCGCTGCGCAGACGGGTGCTGTCCAGAGCGGCCAGTGTAGTAACCTGAGAAGGTTTCAAGCCAGAGTAGAGCAGTGTGATCAAGCCGGTGATGTCAGCCGGGTTGAAGATAACGACTACGTGCCTTACGTCGGGGCAGTAAGCCTTTACGTTCTTTCCGAATTCTTCGGCAATGGCAGCATTGCCTTTCAGCAAGTCTTCACGAGTCATGCCGGCCTTGCGGGCAGCACCACCTGAAGATACTACATATTTGGCACCGGTCAGGGCTTCCTTGATGTCGGAAGTGAAAGTGAGGTTCACTCCTTCGAAACCACAGTGGAACATTTCTTCGGCAACACCTTCCAAACCGGGAGCGTACGGATCGTACAAGCAGATGTTCGGAGTGAGGTGCATCATGATGGCTGTCTGGGCCATGTTCGAACCAATCATACCGGCTGCGCCGACGATTGTCAATTTTTCATTTGTAAGAAATTCCATAATTTTGTTATTTAAAGGTGAATAAACAAATTCTATTTCCGATTTGCCCTGCAAAGATAGTATTTTTCTCTCAGACTTGTTCATATAAAAAGTTATCTTTTGCTTGAAATGTGGTCTGTTATCCGTACCTTTGCCTAAAAAGATGTTTTATGGAGATAAAATTAGGTAAATACAATACGTTGCGGGTGGTGAAGGAGGTCGATTTCGGCCTGTACCTCGACGGGGGAATTGAAGGTGAAATCCTGCTTCCCAAGCGCTATGTGAACCAGGGGTGCAAGCCGGGCGACGAGCTGGAAGTGTTCATCTACCTCGACCAGGAGGAGCGGCTGGTGGCCACCACGCAGAAGCCGCTGGCGCAGGTGGGCGAGTTTGCCTGCCTGGAGGTGTCGTGGGTCAACCAGTATGGCGCCTTCCTCAACTGGGGGCTGATGAAGGACCTGTTCGTCCCCTTCCGCGAGCAGAAGATGAAGATGCAGGTGGGCAAGAAGTACATCGTACACGTGCATCTGGACGAAGAGAGCTTCCGCATCGTGGCCTCGGCCAAGGTAGACCGCTACCTGTCGAAGGAGAAGGCCGACTACCGACCCGGCCAGGAGGTGGAGGTGCTGGTATGGCAGAAGACCGACCTGGGCTTCAAGGCCATTATAGAAAACAAGTATAGCGGCCTGCTCTACGAGAGCGAAATCTTCCAGCCCCTGCACGCGGGCATGAAGCTGAAGGCTTACGTAAGGCAGGTGCGCGAGGACGGCAAGATAGACCTCGCCCTGCAGAAGACGGGGCAGGCAGGCGTGGAGGACTTTGCCTCCGTCCTGCTGGAGCACATCCGCAGCAACGGCGGGCATACGCCGCTCAACGACAAGAGTCCGGCCGACGAAATCTACGCCCTCTTCGGCGTGAGCAAGAAGGTGTTCAAGAAGGCAGTGGGCGACCTGTACAAGAAGCGCCTGGTGGTGCTGGACGACAAGGGCATCACGCTGGTTCAGTGAGCTACAGGCCCGTGGGGGATGATGGCTCCGCCTCTGTGGTGGGGGCGAAGGCATCCTTGGCAGGGCCGCGGAGCACTACCTTGGCGATGTCCACCCCTTCGGCCTGGGCCTCGCTGATGACACCCTTCACGACCAGCCGTCGGGCGATGAGGCGGAAATACCCTTCCTGGCTCTCCTTCAGCCGCCCGTCGGGGGTGAAGGAGTTCTTGAAGTGCTTCGGCTTGGGGATGATGGAGGCCAGGTAGATGGACTCCTCCAGCGTCAGTTCGGACGGGCGCTTGGCGAAGTAGAAGTCGGCCGCCTCGTGGATGCCATAGACGAGCGGCCCCCATTCGGCGATGTTCAGGTAGACTTCGTACATGCGTTCCTTCGACGTGAGCCGCTGGCGCTCGATGAGCCACACGATGAGCGCTTCCTCCAGCTTGCGGGCAATGTTCTTGTTGCGGTTCAGGAAGACGTTCTTCACCAGCTGCATGGAGATGGTGCTTCCGCCGCGGGCAAAGCGGCGCACCTTGAGGTCCTGTACCAGCGCCTCGCGCATGGCGTCGGGCAGGAAGCCCTGGTGGTAGAAGAAGCCTCCGTCCTCGCTTTGGAGGACGGCCGTCTGGAGGACGAGGGGAATCTGGCCCAGCGGGGTGAAGTGGTTCCACGAAGGCCCTACGGCAAAGGTGCGTACGGGCCGGCCGTCTTCGTAGGCGGTGTATTCAAACTCTGCGGCCATCTTGCTCAGGTTGGTGTGGCCGTAACTTTCGATGCGTACATTCTTTCCCTTCAATTCCGACTCCAGCTTCAGGCTGTCCAGGCGGGCAAAGTCTACGTCGAGCAGGAAGTGGTAGGACAGCTGCCCTCCGACGCGGATGCCCTCCAGGTTGTCGAACAGGCCGCGGGGCAACGAGGCGAAGAGGTCTTGGGCGGGAAACCAGGGCTTGTCTGTAGCGGCCGTCAGATGCCAGTAGCCGTCGTGTCGCCCCACCTTCAGGTAGGGGTGGAAGTCCAGGCGGTTGAAGCGCACGAGGCTGGTGCTGTCCAGCTCGATGGAGGCGGGGGCGATGTTCAGGTGGAACTCCATCCGCCCGTGGTCGAGGTTCACCTGCTCGGACGAGAGGCGGTGGTGGTAGACCTTCAGCCCGTTGACCTCTGCCTGCCCGATGAGGCGCGTCAGTTCCCGCCCGAGGCGTTGCTGCTCGAAGCTGCACGTCAGGCTGTCGAAGCTGACCTCCGCGCCCAGCCGTCGCTTGAGGTAGGGCAGGGTGATGTGGGGCGGCGCGTGCAGGGTGGCGCTCAGCCGTCGGCCGGAGGGATTGATTTCGCCCTCGGCCTGCCAGTGCTGCGTGTGGTGGTCTTCATCGGCTACGATGTCCGTCTGGAAGCGGTGGTCGCGGATATCGAAGCGGGGGATGCGGAGGCTGACGTAATTGTCGTCCTTCCGTTCGGTGATGTCCAGGCGGGTCAGCGTGCCGTTGCCCGGCAGGAGGCCGAAGGCAAGGTCGAGCAGCTCGTTGGTGCGGAGGGTATAGTCCGCTTCGCCTGCGGACGGGGCGGAAGCGCCGCTGGCTGGCGAGGGGAGGAAGAGGAAGTCGTAATTGGCCTCGGCGCCGCGCTTGACGAAGCGCACGGCCAGGCTGTCCAGCTGGAGGTGGCGCACCCGCACGTCGCCCTGCAGGAGCTTCCACAAGCTGAGCCTCACCTGGAGCGAGCCGAGGGTGAGGAGCGTGTCGCGTCCGTGGGGGACGACACTGAGCCCTTCGAGCGCCACTGTGTTGAAGCCCTCGAGCGTCAGGCGGCAGTAGCGGATGTCGAGTCCGTAGCGTTGGCCGGCGGCGTCGAGCCGTTGTCCGGCCACGTGGTTCAGCAGGGCGTTGCGGAAGAGGTAGCCTCCCGCCGCCAGTAGGAGCAGCAGGCCGGCGAGGCCTGCCGCCATGCGGAGAATGCACTGCTTTTTCATCTGTAAACCTATGCGTTAGCAGGTGCAAAGATACCAAATATTTTCTTTATTCGATGGGCACTCCCTTGTAGAAGTCCAAAATCTTCGTGCGGAACAGGTATTCGTACTTGGCCTGCAGCTCGTCGCTCTGGGCCTTCATCAGGTTCTGCTTGGCTTCGTTGAACTCCACGGCGTTGGCCTTGCCGTTCTCGTACTTCTGCGTCATCAGGCGGAAGGACTCCTCGCTGGCCAGGGTGGCGGCATGGCTGCTGGCGTACTTGCTCTCGGCGGCGGTGGCGTTGTACCAGGCCTGCTGGATTTCCTTGTAGAGTGTCTTCTTGGCGTTCTCCAGCTGGAGGGCGTAGTTTTCCTGCTGGAGGCGGGCGGTGCGCACGCGGTTGCGCGTGGCCAGGCGGTTGAAGAGGGGCACGCTGAGGCTGAGGCCCAGGTACTTGCTGAAGTTGTCGCCCATCTGCTGGCGGAAAGTGCGGTTGATGGTGGAGTAGTAGCTCGTGCCCAGGCTTCCGTTGAGGTTCAGTTGCGGGTAGAAGCCGCTCTGGGCGATGCGCACACTATGCTTGCTCCCCTCCAGGCGGTATTGCGCGGCCTGGATGGAGGCCTTGCTGGTGAGGGCCGTCTGGTAGATGTCGTCGGGCGGAGTGACGGGCGAGGGAGTGATGGCCGTGGAGGGCGACTCGAGCATGAAACCTTCGGGAGAGTCGAGCTCGATGAGCTGGCTTAGGGTGAGCAGGGACAGGCGGTAGTCGTTCTCCGTCTGCACGGCCGTCATGCGGTCTTGCGCCACGCGTGCCCTGGCATCGGCCACTTCGGCGCTCGAGGCCTTGCCCACGCCCGCCAGGCTTTCGATGCGCTGGCATTGCTGGAGGCTCAGCTCCACCTGCCCCAAGGCCACGTCGTGCAGCTCCTGGTTGAAGAGCACCTGCAGGTAGGCCGAGGCGATGTTGATGGAGATGTCGTCCTTGGCCTTCTGGAGGTCGGCGGTGGCGGCCTTCAGGTTCAGCTTGGCCAGGGAGTACTGGTGGGGCAGTTCGAGGCCAGTGAAGAGGGGGATGCTGGTGGAGAGCTGCATGTTGGTGCCGTTGCTGGCCGTGTTGACATAGACGGTGGAGTAGTCGCCTGTGGTCTCGTCGGGTACGGCCGTTTGCGTGCGTCCCCAGTTCCAGCTCTGGTTGGCGCTTCCGTTCAGGTTGGGCAGGCGGGCCCACTTGGCGGTGTTCACCTCGACGGCGCTCTGCTCGGCCGTGTTGGCGGCCTGGCGGATGTCGATGTTGTGTTCGATGGCATAGTCGATGCAGCGGCGCAACGACCACGTCTCTTGTGCCTGGAGGCCTGCGGAGAGGCAGGCCAGGAGGGCTATGGCGGATAATTTGTTCATAGGTCTGTGCGGGGTTGGGTTATTCTGTTTCTTGGTTCTTGGCATGGTTGCGTATCAGGTCCTTGTCGGTGATGCCCTTCTTGACGGCTATCTGGATGCCGTCGCTCATGCCCACTTCGATGGGCTGGCGGCGGAAGACTTGCTGGGGCACGCTGTCGGTTAGTACATAGACGAAGGTGCTGTCGTCCTTGAACTCCACGCATCCTTCGGGGATGGCGAGGGCCTGGCTGGCACGTTCGAGCACGATTTCGCCGTTGGCGGAGTAGCCCGAGCGGATGACTACCGTGTCGGGTACGCTGACGGCGGCCTTAATTTCAAACTGGTTGGCGCCGTTGTCTTCGGTCGACTTGGGGGCGATGTACTCCAGCTGGGCTTGGAAGGTGAGGTCCTGCAGGGCGCCGATGGTGATCTTGACGGGCATGCCCTCGCGGACACGTCCCACTTCGGTTTCGTCGATGTTGCCGCGGAAGATGAGGTCGTTCATGTCGGCCACGGTGGCGATGGTCGTACCGTCGTTGAAGGTGTTGCTCATGATGACCGAGTTACCCACCTTGACAGGCACGTCGAGGATGAGGCCCTCGATGGTGGAGCGTATCAGGGTGCTCGAGAAGGAGGCGCTGTTCTGCGTGATGCCTTCCTTCACGATCTGCAGGTTGTCCTTGGCGGCCTGAAGCTCCTCGCGGGCCTGCTTCACGGTCACTTCGCCCTTCTCGTACTCTTCGGCGCTGATGAGCTTGTCGGCATAGAGCTTCTCGAGGCGGGCGAAGTCGGTTTCGGCCTGGCGTCCGTTGATTTCGGCCAGGCGCACGCGGCTCTCGGCAGAGTTGAGGGTACCCAGCTCGGGGATGACCTTCACCTTGGCTATCACTTCGCCCTTCTTCACCTTCTGGCCGGCTTCCTTGTAGACTTCCTCGATAATGCCCGATATCTGGGGCTTGATGAGGACTTCGTCCCTCGGCTCTATCTTGCCGGTGACGACGGTGGTCTTCTCCAGGTCGGCCACGGCGGGGCGGACGATGTCGTAGAGGGTGACTTCGGGTTGGGACTTCTGGTACAGGAACACGAAGGTCCACAGGAAGATGCCAGCCACGATGACCAGCAGCGCGATTTTCAGGATTTTTCTTGCTTTCATGTCGGATATGTTTTTTTGTTCTTTATTTCTATATAATACTATAATAAGCGTCGGGCGGACAGAAATGTCATTCGTCGCGTATCGCCTCGATGGGCTTGATGGCCATGGCGCGGTAGGCAGGGGCGAGGCCCGCCAGCACGCCGAGGGCGATGAGCAGCACGCAGGTGCCCACGGCCATGCCGAAGCTCACCTGATAGTGTGTTTCGACGACGCCCTGCGGATTGGCCGCCGCCTCGAGCACCTGGAGCACCAGCACGGCCAGCGAGATGCCCGCCATGCCCGCCACGGTGGTCAGCACCATGCTCTCGGAGAGTATCTGCTGGAGAATGTCGCGCGGACGGGCTCCGATGGCGCGGCGGATGCCTATCTCGGTGGTGCGCTCGCGCACGGTGACCATCATGATGTTGGACACGCCGATGGCTCCCGCGAAGAGGGTGCCCAGCCCCACCATCCAGATGAGGATGTGTACGCCCGTCATCAGGGCGTCCATCATGGAGAACATGGCTTCCACGTTGAGCATCATCACCGCCTGCTGGTCGTCGGGCGAGATGTAGTGGGCGGCCTTGACGGTCTGTTTCACCTGCTCCTCCACGTCGGCCACCTTCACGCCAGGCTTCATGGTGAAGCACACCAGCTCGACGGTGTTGCCCAGGTTGTACATCTTCTGCATCGTGGTGTAGGGCAGGGTGACGGCTTCGGAAGCCTGTCCCTGTATGTTGACGTTGCCTTCGGACGAGCACATGCCCACCACGCGGTAGTAGATGCTGTCCACCTGCACGTACTTGCCGCAGGGGTCGCCTCCCTTGGGGAAGAGGCTCTCGTAGACACGCTTGCCGATGACGCACACCTTGCGCGCCTCGCGGATGTCCACGTCGTTGATGAAGCGTCCGTAGGCCATCTCCTGATGCTCTATCTGTTCGTAGTCGGGGTAGAGGCCCTTGACGCTACAGTCGTATTTGTTGCCTTCGTAGATGGCCGTCTTGCCCCATTGGGCCACCGAGGGAGTGGAAATCTCTATCTTGTCCAGCTTGCCGATGCGCTCCACGTCGGCCATTTCGAGGTCCCAGCTCCGCCCCTTGCGGAAGCCCTTGTAGGCTTCGCCCGTGGGTTGGGCGAAGAGGAAGCCCGAGTTGGTGGCGAAGCCTTCGAACTCCTTGCGCAGTTCCTGCTCCATGCCCTGGCCGCCTCCCATGAGGGCCACGAGCATGAAGATGCCCCAGAATACGCCGAAGGCCGTCAGCAGGCTCCGCGTCTTGTTGCGGGTGATGGTGACGAGGATTTCCTCGCAGGTATCTTTGTCTATTTTCATATGGTTCAGTTTTTTTGAGTTACAAGCTACGAGCTACGAGCTACGGGTTATGGGCTGCAAGTCGTTAATATTCAGTTATATTCATATGTACATTAAATTAATTTACAATATATAAAGTTCCGCCACTCACTACTCGTCACTCGTAGCTTGTAGCTCGTCACTAATTCAATCCGCCCTCAGCGCCTCAATCGGCTTGATTTTCGTGGCCTTGCGGGCGGGGAAGAACCCGGCCAGCGTGCCGGCAATGATGAGCGTCAGCGTGGCCTGTACGGCGATGCGGAGGTCCACCGTCGGGTCGCTGAACATCTTGGCCTGGAACATGCTGGCATCCATCGTCTGGTTGCCGAAGGTGTTGTCCATCCACTCCGTCACGCCGATGCCCGCCACCATGCCGATGTAGCCGAAGAGGGTGGTGATGACGACGCTCTCCACGATGATGAGCCACAGGATGGAGGCCGGCTTGGCGCCCAGCGCCTTGCGGATGCCGAACTCGTGGGTGCGCTCGCGCACGGTGATGAGCATGATGTTCGACACGCCCACGATGCCGCTCAGCAGCGTAAAGATGCCGATGACCCAGATGGCCGTGCGCAGGATGCCCATGGCGTTCATGGTGCGCAGGTAGTCGGTAAAGCGGTTCCATATCCAGATGGCGCCCGTGTCGTCGGGCGAGAAGCGGTGGTTGGCGCCGATGACGCGGCGATATTTCGCCTCAAAGGCCTCGTTGCTCTCGATGGAGGTCAGGCCGTCGGTGGTCAGGAGGATGTTGTTCAGCTTGTTGCCCTTGTGGTAGATGGTCTGCAGGGTGCTGAAGGGGATGTAGGCTTCGCTCGGCTCGCTGTTGCCCTGGTCATTGTAGAGGCCCACCACCTGATAGGCCACGCCGCCGGCGTTGACAAACTGCCCGATGGGGTCGGTGTGGGTCTTGCCGAAGAGGATGTCGGCCGACTTCTGGTGGAGGACGATGACCTTGCGCCGCTCCTTCAGGTCGATGTCGTTGATGAAGCGCCCCTCGGCGGTCTTCACGGCCTCGATTTCCGTGTAGTTGGGGTGTACGCCCAGCAGGGAGAGGTTGACGTACTCCTTGCCGAAGCTGATGTTGAGGCCGCTCTGGCGCACGGTGGCGCCCACGCTGGTCACGTTGTCGGGGAATTGCGTTTCGGTGTCCGTCAGGTCGCGGTTGTCCAGCTCGATGCGGCGTCCTTCCTTCAGGCCGTCGTACGACTGGGTGGTCCAGCCGGGGAAGATGCGGATGGAGTTCAACGCCCGCTCGGACGAGTTCTGCTCGAAGGCATGGATGAGGCCGTTGCCCGCGCCCAGCAGCACGATGAGCATGAAGATGCCCCATGCCACGGCAAAGCCCGTCAGAAAGGTGCGCAGCTTGTTGCGCCGCAGGGTGCCGTATATTTCTTGCCAAAGGTCAATCATGAGAATTGAGAGTTGAGAATTGAAAATTGATAATTGATAATTGTGATAATTGTGATAATTGTGATTTGTGATATGTGATAAGTGAATGGATAATGGGAATTTTCCATTCTCCATTTACTTCATGAACCCGCCGCGGCCGAAGGGCGAAGCGTCGTGGTTGAGGTTCTCTTCGATGGTGCCTATCACGCCGTCCTTGATGTGGATGATTTTGTCCGTCTGGTTGGCCACGCCGCTTTCGTGGGTCACAACGACGATGGTCATGCCCGTCTGGTGGAGGTCCTTCAGGATCTGCATCACTTCGACCGAGGTCTTGCTGTCGAGGGCGCCCGTGGGCTCGTCGGCCAGGATGATTTGCGGACGGGTGATGAGGGCGCGGGCGATGGCCACACGCTGCTTCTGTCCGCCGCTCATCTCGTTGGGCATGTGGTGGGCCCAGTCCTTCAGCCCCAGGCGGTCGAGGTACTCCAGCGCCAGGGCGTTGCGCTTCTTGCGGCTGACGCCCTGGTAGAAGAGGGGCAGGGCCACGTTCTCTACCGCGTCCTTGAACGAGATGAGGTTGAACGACTGGAAGATGAAGCCTATCATGCGGTTGCGGTACTCGGCGGCGCGCGTCTCGCTCAGGTTTTTGATGAGGGTGCCGTTCAGGTAGTATTCGCCCGTGTCGTAGCTGTCCAGGATGCCCAGTATATTAAGTAAAGTGGACTTTCCCGACCCCGACGCGCCCATGATGGAGACGAACTCTCCGCGCTCGATGTCGAGGTTGATGCCTTTCAGAACGTGGAGCGGCGCTCCGTTGTAATAGGTCTTGTTGATGTCTTTTAGATGTATCACGACTTTCTTCGATTTATGCTTGTTTTCGCTATTAGACGCACGGCCCGGGTGAAAAGTTGCACGGCTGGGAAACTTTTTTTCGTTTTTCTGCCAACGTGTGCGGGTGGAAGGCCGTTTTTTATGGAAAAAGATTTTGTCGTTTCGTTTTTCTTTGTCAATTTTGTAACCAACATAGTAATTAATCCTTTAAACAAAGAAAAGAATATCATGAACTCAAACATGGAGAAACCCTATGTGGTAGGCATCGACATAGGTGGTACGAATACCGTTTTCGGTATTGTGGATGCGCGCGGTACGGTCATTGCAAGCGACTCGATCAAGACGGGCGCTTATACGGACGTGGAGACATACGTGGACGAGGTGTGCAAGAACCTCGTTCCCCTGCTCGAGGCAAACGGAGGCAGGGACAAGGTGAAGGGTATCGGTGTGGGTGCGCCCAACGGCAACTACTATACGGGTACCATTGAGTTTGCTCCCAATCTGCCCTGGAAGGGCGTCATCCCCCTGGCTACCCTCTTCGAGGAGCGCCTGGGCATCCCGACGGCCCTGACCAACGACGCCAACGCGGCCGCCATCGGCGAGATGACCTACGGCGCGGCCCGTGGCATGAAGGACTTCATCATGATCACGCTGGGCACGGGCGTGGGCAGCGGCATCGTCATTAACGGGCAGCTGGTCTACGGCCACGACGGGTTTGCCGGCGAGCTGGGCCACGTCATCGTCCGCCGCGAGAATGGGCGTATGTGCGGCTGCGGCCGTAAGGGTTGCCTTGAAACCTATTGCTCGGCTACAGGCGTGGCACGCACGGCCCGCGAGTTCCTCACGGCCCGCACCGAGCCGAGCCTGCTCCGCTCCATTCCGGCCGAGAACATCACGTCGAAGGACGTGTACGACGCCGCCGTGAAGGGCGACAAGCTGGCGCAGGACATCTTCAACTTTACGGGCGAGATTCTGGGCGAGGCGCTGGCCGATGCCATTGCCTTCTCGAGCCCCGAGGCCATCGTGCTCTTCGGCGGTCTGGCCAAGTCGGGCGACTACATCTTCAAGCCCATCCAGGCCTCCATCGACAAGAACGTGCTCAACATCTACAAGGGCAAGACCAAGCTGCTGATGTCCGAGCTGAAGGATGCTGACGCCGCCGTGCTGGGCGCCAGCGCGCTGGGCTGGGAGCTGAAGTAATAATAGCTATTGTATAAACTGAAAAGAGCTGGCACAGAGGAGGCGCGCGGAGAATTTCTGCCGCCGCACCTTTGTGTCAGTTCTTTTTATGCTGAAGCGCGAAGCCTTTTTTCAGAGAAAGGTCGGCTTGAACTCTATGTTCAACGCGCGGGCTATCTTCAGGAAGCTGGAAAGCTGCATGTCCGTCTCCCCCTTTTCCACACGTGCGATGTAGCTTCGTGCGGTTCCCGTCCGCTGGGCCAGTTCGCTCTGCGTCATTTTCAGCTCTTTGCGCCTGTCGCGCAGGATGACGCCGAAGTAGTGGGCGCGTGCCTTTTCTTCGAAGTCGTTCCGGCTCTCCGTGCCGGGTTTGCCATATTTCCCGTCGAGCAGTTCGTCGGCGGTGTGCAGGCATGCCAGTTTCTGTTCATTCAAGTGTATCATCGCTCAATCCTCCTAAAATGTGCAAGGCTGTTTCTATCTGTTTCCTGTAATCCTTTGTAGACTTCTTCAAGAAAGCGTTCAGGACAAAAATCTTTGTTGCATTCAAGATGTTGTCATGGTCTATGGCGAACAGAATGGTTCTGTATTCATTTGTCGCGACCGAAACGCGCATTTCATATAATTCTGTATTCTCCAGACGCTTGACGAATTTCGTGGTGATGACGCGCTCCGTGCGGACGATGCTGAGCACATAGTCGAATTTTTCCTGGACTTTGGGCTGCAGCCGGTGATAGAAATCCCAAAACTCGTTCGAAAAATAGATGGTGCGGGTCATTCTCTGCTTCTTTTTTACACCGCAAAGGTAACGAATAAGATACAATTTTGCAATAGCGGGCATGAAAAACATGCGGCTTAGGGTATGGCCGCCTTCGTTTTTTTGCCATAAAAAAGGGAAGCCTCCTTCTGTGGAAGCTTCCCCTTTTTATCTCGTTCAGGCCTGCCGGCCTTGGCCTCAGGCGTTGGCTCTTTTCTCTTTGATACGAGCTTTCTTGCCGGTGAGGTTGCGCAGGTAGTACAGCTTGGCGCGGCGAACTTTACCAATCTTGTTCACCTCGATGCTGTCGATGGCCGGTGACTCGATGGGGAAGATACGCTCTACACCTACAGTACCCGACATCTTGCGTACGGTGAAGCGCTTCTTCTCACCGTGGCCGGAAATCTTGATAACAACGCCGCGATACAGCTGAACGCGTTCCTTGTTACCTTCTACGATACGATATGCTACGGTTACGGTGTCACCTGCCTTGAAGCTGGGGTGCTGCTTGCCGGTAGCAAATGCTTCTTCTGCAATTTTAATTAAATCCATTGTTCTAATTGGTTAAATTGTTATCGTTACTACGCAACATACCAGGCTTCTCTCTGTTTTTCCTGACAGCGATTGCGCGAAAGCGGTTGCAAAGGTGCGAATTATTTGTCGGATACACAAATGTTTGGCGCTCTTTTTTACTCTTTTTTTGCGAGCGCGAGCTGTATGCTTGCTTTTCCGAAGCGGGGCGTTCCTCCTCGCGAAGCCCCGTTTTCGGCCCGCGCGGGTGCTGCCGCCCGATGCCGTTTCCGCTAATTGTGATTTGTGATTTGTGACGCGCTCCCGCAGCTGGAGGCGGTGAAAACGGTGTAAGGATATTTCTTTCTTAATGTCCGTATTTTTCAAACGCCTCTCTTGCAGGCGTTTCGAAGCGTCCGCTCCGCCGAAGCATCACAATTATCACAAATCACAAATCACAATTATCCAAAATCGGTTTTCGTCTCACTGGGGAAGAAAGTGTTAAATAATTTAATATTATATATTATATATATTATATATAATATATAATATTAGTTTCTCACGCACTTTGCCGGAGGGTTGTTGAAATTTCATTTTCGGTAATTGTGATTTGTGATTTGTGATTTTTGTGACGGTCGGTGGGGAAGGTGTTTTTTCCGCATTTTTCGGAAGACGGAGGGCGGAGAACCCCCGCGAAAAAAAAGTTGCCCGAAGGTGTGAAAAAATGCCCTTTTCGGGGCCTCCATTTTTGGTCGTTCCAAGGAAATTTGCTACATTTGTGTCGTCGAAACAACAAAACGGATAAACTGATGGAAAAGAACAAAACAGAAAAAATGGGATGGCTGTGGAGCCTGTCGCTGGTCGCTCTGGTGCTGCTGGCTTCCTGCCATACGAGATATGCCGTGACGGAAGTCGAGGCCCGGCGGGTGGCTATGGACACCGCCTGGGACGCCCGTCCCTGCGAAGAGGCGCTGGCCCTGTTGGCACCCTACAAGGCAGGCGTGGACAGCGTGATGGGCGAGGTGAAGGGCGTGGCCGCCGTGTCGATGGACCGCTTCCGCCCCGAGAGCCCCTTGTCCAACCTCATCGCCGACGTCCTGCGCCAGGCTGCCGCCAGCGTGCTGGGCCGTCCGGCCGACGTGGGGCTGGTCAACGTGGGCGGCATCCGCAACGTGCTCACCGCCGGCAACATCACCACGCAGAACATCTACGAAATCCTGCCCTTTGAAAACTCGCTCTGCGTGCTCACCCTGAGCGGGGCCGACCTGAAGGAGCTCTGCTCCAACATCGCCGCCCGCGGAGGCGAGGGCGTGAGCGGGCTGAACCTGGTCATCAGCGCCGACGGCCGCCTGCTTGAGGCCCGCGTGGACGGACAGCCCGTCGACGAAGGACGCACCTACACCGTGGGCACCATCGACTTCCTGGCCGAGGGCAACGACGGCATGCAGGCTCTGACCCGCGCCAGCCAGCGCCAGTGCCCCGAGGGAGCCACGCTCCGCGGCCTCTTCATGGACTACGTGGAGCGCCAGACGGCTGCCGGGCGGAAGATAGAAGCACGCGTCGAAGGCCGCGTGGTGGTGAAGCAATGAACCGTGTCATCCCAACAAAAACGAACCGAACGAAAGGAACCATCGCAATGAGAAAACGAATCTATATGCTGCTTTGGCTGGCCGGATGCCTGGCGTTGAGCCTCTCCGCCCAGCAGACGAAAGAACTCTACCTGCTCCACACGAGCGACACCCACAGCCGCATCGAGCCGCTGGCCGACGACGCCGCCGATGCCGACGCGGGCAAGGGAGGCGCGGCGCGCCGGGCCGCGTTCGTCCGCCAGTTCTGCGCCGAACATCCCAACACCCTCGTGCTCGACTGCGGCGACATCTCGCAGGGCACGCCCTACTACAACTTCTACAAGGGCGAGGTCGAAATCCGGCTGATGAACCTCATCGGCTACGACGCCATGACCATCGGCAACCACGAGTTCGACTTCGGCATGGATAACCTGGCCCGCCTCTTCCGCATGGCCCGCTTCCCCGTGGTCTGCTCCAACTACGACGTGACCGGCACCCCGCTCGAAGGACTGGTGAAACCCTATGTCGTCATCCGCCGCGGAGGGCTGCGCATCGGCATCTTCGGCCTGGCTCCCCAACCCGAAGGACTGATACAGGCCGACAAATGCCGGGGCATCGTGTACAAAGACCCCATCCCCGTGGCACAGCAGATGGCCGACCTCCTCCGCAACAAGGAGCATTGCGACGCCGTCATCTGCCTCTCGCACCTGGGCATCCGCGGCATCGACCCCGCCTCCGCCTCCGACGAGAAGCTGGTAGCCGCCACCTCGGGCATCGACGCCATCCTGGGCGGACACTCGCACACCTTCATGAAGGAACCGGCCTTCTACTCCAACGCCAAGGGACAGAAAACGCCGGTGTTCCACACAGGGCGCAACGGCGTCTACGTGGGTGAATGGAAACTGACCCTGACCCCAACGAAAAAGAACTGACAAGGAGGAACGCACGATGAGAAACACGACTTGGAAACGCATCGGCCTCATGGCCGTCCTGACACTGCTCTTCTTTGTCCGTCCCAGCACCGACGCCAGTGCCCGGCGGATGTCGCCCGTCTCCCCCTCGCAGGGCGAACCCTCTTTCCTCTACGCCCTCCAGGACGATGAGCGCTGCCGCCAGTGGGTGGACTCCGTCATGCATACCCTGAGCCTGAAGGAGCGCGTCGGCCAGCTCTTCGTCTACACCATCGCCCCCACGCAGACGAAGGCCAACGTGGAGCTGCTCCGCAAGGTCGTGAAGCACTACAAGGTGGGCGGCCTGCTCTTCTCGGCCGGAAGCGTGCCCGGCCAGGTGGCCCTCACCAACCTGGCCCAGGAATGGGCCGACGTTCCCCTGATGATTACGCTGGACGGCGAGTGGGGCCTGGCCATGCGCCTGAAGGACACGCCCGAGTTTCCGCGCAACATGGTGCTGGGTTGCGTCCGCAACGACAGCCTGCTTTACGAATACGGACGCGAGGTGGCCCGCGAATGTCGCGAGATGGGCATCCACGTCAACTTTGCCCCCGTGGCCGACGTCAATATCAACCCCGACAATCCCGTCATCAACAGCCGCTCCTTCGGCGAAGACCCCGCCGAGGTGGCCCGCAAGGTGGTGGCCTATGCCCGCGGCCTCGAGGACGGAGGCGTCTTGTCCGTGGGCAAGCATTTCCCCGGCCATGGCGACACGAACGTCGACTCGCACAAGGCCCTGCCCACCCTGCGCTTCACGCGCCAGCGGCTCGACAGCGTGGAGCTCTATCCCTTCCGCCGCATGATAGAGGCAGGGCTGAACGGCATCATGGTGGGCCATCTGGCCGTGCCCGAAATCGAGGGCGCCGAGAACGTGCCCGCCTCCCTGTCGCGCCGCGTCGCCCACGACCTGCTGGCCGGCGAGCTGGGCTTCAAGGGACTGGTCTTTACCGACGCGCTGGCCATGAAGGGCGTGCAGGGCGAAGGCTCGGTGTGCCTCCGTGCCCTGCAGGCGGGCAACGACCTGCTGCTGGTGCCCCGCCGCATCAAGGAAGAGGTCGAGGCGGTGGTCCATGCCGTGCGCCACGGCCAGCTCTCGCGCGAGGACATCGACCGCCGCTGCCGCAAGGTGCTGATCTACAAATACGCCCTCGGCCTGCGTAGCAAGCCCTACGTCCGCCTTTCGGGCCTCACCACCCGTCTGAACACCCCCTACGTCCGCGACCTGGTGTCCCGCCTGAAACTGGCCGCCATCACAGTGCTCGACAACAAGAACGAAACCCTCCCCCTGGACCCCACGCTCAAGGACGTGGCAGTGCTCGAGGTAGGCGGAGGGACCGACCTGACCCCGCTCATGCAGGAATTGTCCATCTTTGTTGACCCCGTCAAGTTCGATGTAGCCAGGGGGATGGACGCCACCCGCCAGGCCGCCCTGAAGAAGAAGCTGGCAGGCTACCGGCGCATCGTGGTGTGTGTCACGGACGAGCAGTGGGCCGACTATCAGAGCTTCTTTGAGGGAGGATTGCCCGACGGCGTCCCCGTCGTTTACACCCTCTTCGTGCAGGGCCATAAGCTCGACGAAAAGCTCCGGCACGACCTGGCGCAGGCTTCTGCCGTCGTGCTGGCCCATTCGGCGGATGAGGACGTCCAGCGCCGCACGGTCGACATCCTCTATGGCTCGGCCGATGCCGACGGCCGCCTCTCGGCCAGCATCGGAAACCTCTATGCCGCGGGCAGCGGCCTTCAGATGAGCCGCAAGACCCTCCGCCATTACAACCCCGACGAGCATGGCATGAGCTCGCGCATCCTTGCCCAGATAGACGACATCGCGGAAGAAGGCATCCGCAAGGGAGCGTTCCCCGGCTGCCAGGTCGTGGTTTGGAAGGACGGGCGCGAGATGTACAACAAGGCCTTCGGCACCCTTGCCGGCGAAGGAAGCCGTGCCGTCCGCCCCACGGACGTCTACGACCTGGCCTCGCTGACCAAGACCACCGCCACGCTGCTGGCCGTGATGAAGCTCTACGATGAGGGGCGGCTCAGCCTGACTGACTATGCTTCCGACTACCTTCCCTTCCTCAAGGGCACGGACAAGGAGCACATCACCCTCAACGACCTGCTCCTGCACGAGTCGGGCCTTCCCTCGACCCTTCTGTTCTATCAGGATGCCATCGACAAGGACAGCTATACAGGCCCCTTGTTCAAGAGCCGTGCCGACCGCCAGCACACCGTCCGCGTGGGGCGCGACACGTGGGCCAATCCCCGCTTCCGCTTCCGTTCGGGGCTCACTTCCGCCGTCCGGACCGATTCCTGCACCCTGCAGGTGGCCGACAGCCTCTGGCTGGCCGCCTCGTTCAAGGACGAGATGATGCGCAAGATAGCTTCGGCCCGTCTGCGCGACAAGCGCTACCGCTACAGCTGCGTGGGCTTCATCCTCTTGCAGCAGGTGGTTGAGGCTTGTGCCGGCATACCGCTGGACGAGTTTGTCGACCGCGAATTCTATCGCCCGATGGGCTTGACCCATACCGGTTTCCGCCCGCTCCGCTTCCTGTCGAAGGCCGACATTGTTCCTTCGTCGGTCGACGACTTCCTGCGCAAGGACACCCTGCGGGGCTTTGTGCACGATGAGTCGGCAGCTTTTCTGGGTGGAGTGTCGGGCAATGCCGGCCTCTTCTCCAACGCGTCGGAGGTAGCCCGCATCTATCAGATGCTGCTCAATGGAGGCACGTGGGACGGCCGCCGCTACCTGAGCGAGGAGACGTGCCGCCTCTTCACCACGCAGACCTCCCGCCTCAGCCGTCGGGGGCTGGGCTTCGACAAGCCCGATGTGAAGCATCCGAAGAGCAATCCGTGTTGCGACTCCGCTCCCGCCTCAGTGTATGGCCATACAGGCTTTACAGGCACCTGTGCCTGGGTAGACCCCGACAACGGCCTTGTCTATGTATTCTTGAGCAACCGCATCTATCCCCATGTCTGGAATGGCCTTCTGATGGAGCTCGATGTCCGCGGACGCATTCAGGAGACTCTGTACAGGGCGTTGAAGGACAAGAAATAGGATAAAAAGAAAAACCGCTGATAACGATGGTGTTATCAGCGGTTTCTGTTGGTTTTCGAGTGATCCGCTTGGGGCTCGAACCCAAGACCCCAACATTAAAAGTGTTGTGCTCTACCTGCTGAGCTAGCGAATCAAACCTTATTGTGCCGTTAAGCGGGTGCAAAGATACGGCTTTTTGTTGAACGAACAAACTTTTGGCCGCTATTTTTCTTCCGAGGGGGTAGAAACTTCGGCAGACGGCGGGGTGTCCGAGGTCGTTTCGTCCTGCCTGATCGGTTCTTTGTTGATGATGAACCGTTGGTAATAGGACAGCATCAGGGTGGTCAGCGGCAGGGCGATGATCATGCCCAGCATGCCCATCAGCGACCCCCATACCGAAAGCGACAGGAGGATGATGGCGGGGTTGAGACCCGTAATCTTGCCCATGACGCGCGGCACGATGAAGCCGTCCTGAATGGCCTGCACGATGGCAAACACAGCCAGGGCTGCGGCCAGAATGAGCCAGAAGTTGCCTCCCGTGTCGGCTGCCTTCAGAATGGCCAGCACCACCGTCGGGATGAAGCCGATAATCTGCAGGTAGGGCACCAGGTTGAGAACGCCGATGAACAGTCCCAGGCCGATGGCCAGCGGAAAGTCGATGATGAGAAATCCGATGCTGAACAGAATGCCCACACACAGGGCCACAAAGGCCTGTCCGCGAAAGTAGCGGTTCATGCCGTCCTTCACGTCGTTCATGATGCCTGTCACGAACGAACGGTATTTCACGGGGAGCAGGCGGGGCCAGCCGTCGGCAATGCTCTCATAGTCGAGCAGGATGAAGACAATGTAGAGCAGGATGATGAAGACGGTAAAGATGCCGTAGAGCAGGTTGATGGACTCTGTGACCAGTGACCACAAGGGCGGCATGGCTTCCTGCAGGGCGTCGAGCAGGCTCTTTTCCTGAAAGAGATTTTGTAGGAATTGCGGGTCGATGTTGTCCCTCAGAAACTCGGACAGGGTGCGGGGGACGTTGCTTCCGTAGCTGCTGTTGGTGAAGTACTCGATCAGCAGATCCTTGACCCGTCCGAATTCTTGGATCATGGGCGGCACCAGCAGGTAGAAGGCCGCCGTGCCGATGCCGGCCAGGGTCAGCAGGGCACAGAAGATGGATACGACCCTGTTCTTGAGCTTCAGGCGGTACTGGAAGAAGGTTACCAGCGGGTAGATCAGGTAGGCGATGAGCCAGGCGATGAAGAAGGGCAGGAGCACTCCGCTCAGCCTTTTGATGAGGATGAGCGCTCCGATGACGATGCCGCCGATGATGACACCGCGGATAAAGCTGTCGAAGGTGATTTTCTTGCGTTCCATAGTGTCCGTAGAATATGGGGGTTAGTCTGTTGCATGCTTGTCTTCCTCGATGGCCTTCAGGTAGCACGTGCGGCACAGGGGTTCGTATTGGGCCGTTTCGCCCAGCAGGACTTGCTTGTCGTTCTTCACCGTGCGGTGCGAGAAGGTGGCCAGCTCTCCGCATTTCACGCAGATGGCATGTACCTTGGACACCTCGTCGGCGATGGCGCACAAGCCTGGCATCGGGCCGAAGGGCGTGCCGCGGAAGTCCATGTCGAGCCCTGCGATGATGACGCGTACGCCGTTGTTGGCCAGCTGGTTGCATACGTCAATCAGCCCGTTGTCGAAGAATTGGGCTTCGTCAATGCCCACTACGTCGATTTCCGACGTGAAGAGCAGGATGCTGGCCGAAGAGTCGATGGGAGTGGACGAAATGGAATTGCTGTCGTGCGACACCACCTCGGCCTCCGAATAGCGCGTGTCGATAGCAGGCTTGAAGATTTCGACCCGCTGGCGGGCGAACTTGGCGCGCTTCAGCCGTCGGATGAGTTCCTCTGTCTTGCCCGAAAACATGGAGCCGCAGATGACTTCAATCCGCCCCCTCCGCCTGGTTTCCTGTATGTGGTCTTCCGAAAATACGTTCATGCTTGATAGAAGGATTATATTTCGCACAAAAGTAATCATTTTGTCGGCTTCCCAACGTTTTTTCATTATTTATTTCTACATTTGCGGCGTTAACAGGTGTAAGACAAGGATATGCAGAAATTGTTGGACGACATAAGGACGGAGATGGAAACGTTGAAGGGATGCGTCGGACGCATGGAACAGCGTTTGGACGAACTTCAGGGCAAGCTGGCCGAATTGAGCGAACTGCTCCAGGCGGGTTCGAGGACTCAGACACCCGAACCGTTGAAGCCTGAAGAGCCTGTGGCTCCCGCGCCCCCCATACAGCCTTCTGTCCGCCCTGTGGAGCCTCAGGCGGAAGCCCCCAAGCCGGCCGAGCAGCCGGCTGAGGATGGCGTTGCGGCCTCTTCCATCTTGGGCGAGCGCATCCGACTGGCGGCCGATTTGCGTCATGCCCTCAGCCTGAATGATTCCTTCCGTTTTACCCGCGAGTTGTTTGGCGGCGACGGAGCGAGGATGAACCGCGTATTGGCCCGTCTGGGCGAGGCCGGCTCGTTTGCCGAAGCCCTGTCGATGTTCGGGCAGGAGGTTCATGTGGCCGAGGACAACGAAGCTGCCGCCGATTTTGTAGAATTGCTTCGTAAGTATTTCAACTGACAAGGTGAGGGAGAGCAAGCTATGGGAAAGTTATACATCGTACCGACGCCGGTAGGCAATCTGGAGGACATGACATTCAGGGCCATCCGCATCCTGAAGGAGGCCGATTTGATTTTGGCCGAAGACACCCGCACCTCAGGCATTCTGCTGAAGCACTTCGAAATCAAGAATGCCATGCAATCTCATCACAAATTCAATGAACATAAAACGGTCGAAAGTGTTGTTAATCGTATAAAGGGGGGCGAAACGGTGGCTTTGATTTCCGACGCAGGCACGCCTGGCATCTCCGACCCTGGCTTTCTGATGGCACGCGAATGTGCCCGCAACGGCATCGAAGTGGAGTGCCTGCCGGGAGCGACCGCTTTCGTGCCCGCCTTGGTGGCTTCAGGCCTTCCGTGCGACCGCTTTTGCTTTGAGGGTTTCCTCCCTCAGAAAAAAGGCCGTTCTACCCGCCTGAAAGCATTGGCCGACGAGACGCGAACCATCGTGTTCTATGAATCGCCCTATCGGTTGCTGAAGACCCTGACCCAGTTTGCCGAGTGTTTTGGCCCCGACCGTCAGGCGTCCGTCTCGCGTGAGATATCCAAGGTGCACGAAGAGACGGTACGTGGCACCTTGGCCGAGCTGGTGGAACACTTTACGGCCAACGAGCCGCGTGGCGAGATTGTTATAGTTGTAGCAGGAATAGACTAAAGAATAAGTACTAAAAATTAAAACGTAAAAAACGAGAGCGTATGAAAAAATTAGCTTTTTTAGTTGTATGTGCAGCCGTAGTGGCTTCGTGCGACAGCTTTTCAGGTGGTAGCAAAGACCAGTTGAAGGCTGAAAACGATTCTTTGAAACTGGAATTGAACCAGCGGAATGCCGAGCTGGACGAGATGATGGGTACATTCAATGACATCTCCGAAGGCTTCCGTCAGATCAATGCGGCCGAGAACCGTGTGGACTTGCAGCGGGGTGCTGTGGCCGAAGGCTCGCCGAGCGCACGCCAACAGATAGCATCCGATATCGAGTTCATCCGCAAGCAGATGGAAGAGAACCGCCAGCAGATTGACAAGCTGCAGCAGATGTTGAAGACCAGCAAGAACAACTCGGCCCAGCTGAAGCGTGCCGTCGACCAGCTCACGCAGGAATTGGTGGCCAAGACTCAGCGCATCGAGGAATTGCAGGCCGAACTGGCTGCCAAGAATATCCGCATTCAGGAACTGGACGCTGCCGTGACAGACCTCTCTGCACAGAAGGACCAGCTGACGGCCGAGAATGCTGCCAAGTCCAAGACCGTTTCCGAGCAGGACAAGCAGTTGAATACCGCCTGGTTCGTATTCGGAACCAAGAAGGAATTGAAGGACCAGAAGATACTTTCCAACACCGGCCTGTTCAAGAAGGGTGAGGTGCTGCAGGATGCTGAAATCAACAAAGACTACTTCACCGAAGTTGATATCCGTACGACCAAGGAAATCAAGCTCTATTCCAAGTCGGCCGACATGTTGACAACCCATCCCAACGGCTCGTATGCCTTCGAAAAGGACGATGAGGGCCTGTTGACGTTGAAGATTACCAATCCGCAGGAGTTCTGGAGCGTATCCAAGTACCTTGTCATTCAGGTAAAGTAAGTCTTTCAGACAATATTGATAGCGCAGACTGGAGCGGGCAGGATTTGAAGTGTACGTTACTTCCTGCCCGCTTGAGCCTGCGTTTTTTTATGGTTGGCAGGCGGAGCTGTTGTCAGGTCCCTGCTCTATTTTTTTAGTGAATTTATGTCCTCCCTGTACAAGAATATATTTTTTGACCTCGACGATACCTTGTGGGCCTTTTCGGCCAATGCGCGCGACACGTTCGAAGAAATGTACGTCAAGTATGGATACGCCCGTTTCTTCACGTCCTTCGACCATTTCTACAGCCTCTATCAGAGACGCAACCTCGAGTTGTGGGAAGAGTACGGTCAGGGGCAGATAACGAAGGAAGAGCTCAACCGCCAGCGTTTTCTCTATCCTCTGGAGCAGGTGGGGCAGGGCGATGCGGATTTGGCCAAACGCTTTTCCGAAGACTTCTTTTCGGTGATACCTACCAAGAAGAAGCTGATGCCACATGCCCTCGAGGTGCTCGAGTATTTGTCTGGCCGTTACCGCCTTTATATCCTTTCGAACGGCTTTCAGGAGCTGCAATGCCACAAGATGCGTTCGGCAGGCATCGACGGCTATTTCCGTAAGGTCATTCTTTCCGACGATATCGGGGTGTTGAAGCCCCATGCGGAGATTTTCCGTTATGCCTTGACCGTCACTGGCTCGTCAGTGGAAGACTCGTTGATGGTGGGCGATAGCTGGGAGAACGATGTGGTCGGCGCTCAAGGGGTGGGGGTGCATCAGGCCTTTCTGGATGTGCACAACCGCTTGCTTTACCTTTCGAGCCGACTTATCACATCCGTGACTTGAAAGAACTGCTGTCTTTCTTGTAATATCGGCAGAATCATTTTATCTTTGCTCTGTTGTATGTTTTAAGTTTAAACTATGGACGCAATTTTACCTTTCGCACTTTTGTGCCTCACTTCCTTTTTCACATTGACCAATCCGTTGGGTACCATGCCCGTATTCTTGACCATGACTCAGGGTATGACTGATAAGGAACGTCATAGTGTCATTACCCGTGCCACGTTGACGGCCTTCATCATCATCATGGTTTTCACCTTTGCCGGTCAGTTTCTGTTTTGGTTCTTTGGCATTTCCACCAATGGTTTCCGCATAGCGGGCGGTGTCATTATTTTCAAGATCGGTTTCGACATGTTGCAGGCCCGCTACACCCCCATGAAGTTGAAGGACGAGGAAATCAAGACCTATGCCGACGACATTTCCATCACCCCCTTGGGCATTCCCATGCTTTGTGGGCCGGGTGCCATTGCCAATGCCATCGTCTTGATGCAGGATGCCACTACCATTGAGCTGAAGAGCGTGCTGATAGGCTCCATTGCTTTCATCTATCTGCTTACCTACTTTATTCTTCGCGCTTCCACCCGTCTGGTCAACGTCCTTGGCGAAACGGGCAACAATGTCATGATGCGTCTGATGGGTCTCATCCTGATGGTGATAGCCGTAGAATGCTTTGTAGGTGGCATGAAACCCATTTTGGAAGACATCCTGAAGGAAGGTCTTGCAGGGATTGTCAAATAAAGGCTGGGCATCACTGCAAAATAATTTCGGCACGAAATGGCAGGTTATTAATGTGTGCTTGCCTTTTCGTGCCGCTTTTGTTTATAATTTGTGGATTAATTCCTTTATTTGATAGAAATTGTTTTGTTTGTAAATACAGGAGGAGTAAAAGGTCTGCTAGCCTCTTCACGGGTTGCACGTGTACGGGTTTCTGTTGGTGTCGGAAGATGAGCCTGGTCGAATTCAACAAATGTCTCATAATCGTATTCCCATATACTTCCATAGGCCGTTTGCATGATACGTTTGTAGATAGCTTCGCGTGATGGTGCATTGAACCCGTGGGTATTGCTGCGCATCATGCTTTCATTTGTTGGCCTATAGGCTCCGCTCCAATATGTGCAGGCACCTTCATATACTCCGAGAACTTCTTCATAATGGTCTGCTCCTTGATATCTTGAATCTTTTAAGAATTTATTCCAAAGGACTTCATCCCGATTATTGGTGAAATCCACATTGGCGGCCCATCCCATTTGTTGCATTATTCTATTATTTGCGATTTCAGAATCTGGTATACGCCCTTGTTCCTGATAGGAATATTCATCCAATAATTTGGCGAAGCCATGTCCAATGCATTCGTGGCAAAGGACTCGGCGGAACATGTCGTCTTCCATGCCGTATATCATAGGGCAATAGCCTATAGCAAGATTGAGAGTGTTTACCCCATCATTAAAGCCAAAGTAACAAGTGCCGGCATAATCTTCAGTATTCAAGATAACAATACAGGTAGCTTCATTGATGAGTTCCGGATTGTCCTTAAGAATAGGAACCTGCATGGCATATTCCATTACTTTGTCATGATTGCCTTCAATTAGGGTACTGCCATTACCTTCCAACCAACAACTGAATGTGGTGCTATAACTGTCTCCAAAAGCATTGTTGGCTGATACTGCATTAATATACCAGATGTCGAAATAGTCGCGCAATGACTTGACTGGTTCTTCCGTGAAAAAATTTTCTACACCTTTTTCCATGACTTGGCGATAATAGCCGTTTGCTATCTCTTTATCGAGAAAACCGTCACCCATAAATATCAAAGGTATACCTAATCCTTGGCTATGCTGCTGAAGTTGAAAAACCTTTTTGTTTTGACTATAATCGGTTGATATTCCAACATTAGCAGCCTCTTGGGTTACGGTAATGATTTCTGATGTAGCCAAAATCTCATTAGAGTTTTTTTCATCTATCCATTGTAGCCAAAACTGTCCTTTACGTTCTTTTCGTTCTTCATTAGGGCTGATTGTTAATGTAATAATTCCTTCTTGTAAAGTCCGAGATTTTGATTTATCTTTTGTTTTAATCCAGTTCGGGTTGTCTTTAAATGTAACAACAAGATTCCCTGATTTTAGATTCGTAGTGTAATGTATATTGATATCTTCCCCGTTGTTAGAAACCGTATAATCTGTTTGCTTTGTTCTTAATAAGGGATTTGTTAATTGGCGTATATTTATCTCGCGGGTAAGGTTACCAGATTCAAGGGTTAATACAGCAATTCGTTCTTCACCAGTATCATTACTGCCATTGGCTAAGATTCGTAAGTCATTTTCGCCTGCTTCTCCTTCTAAAGAGGATAGTACTATCCATTTTTCATTGCAGTGTGCTTGCCAAGGTAAAGTAGACGTAAATTTAATTATGAGTTGTGAATTTGCTTCGACTCCTATTATCCATTCTGCTTCAGGGGTTTGTATATTTAACGTTGGAGCTATTTTCTCCTCACCCGAGCAAGCTGATAAAACGAGTAATAACCATATAGTTGGTAAGAATAAGGCAATTTTTTTCATGTGTATAAAGGTTAAGAATGAAAAAGAGGCTGTATCAGAGAGAATTTATAATCTCTTTCTGAAAACAGCCTTCTTTATAATTATTAAGAAATTAATTCGATTTAGTTAATATGCAGTCTGTCCATTGGAACCATACATAACCACTAAACGAACCATTTACCATAATAGCACCTGCTAAACCTGCTTCCAGTGTTATAGTATCAAAAGTGTCATTCCACATTCCAGGAATATTTTGCCAATACAAGCCGTCAGCAAGAAGAGCAAGATAGATATCTGCAACACCGATGGGATCTCCAAAATTTAAACCGGATGCAATGACTTCTTGTGCTATGATCTCTATACCGGTCGAGGTATAATTCATTCGGAATTTACAATCTATTCCTTGATAATTCATGACACAATCATAGCCAGTCCCTTCTGCATTTGCAGCGATGCTTACAGGTATGCTACCTGCTGCTCCAGAAGCATTCATAACCCAATTTCCGATTAACTTATCATAAGCATCAACAGCCTCTTCTAAGTTGATCTTGCAAGTTGATGTACGTACTGTCGCTCCTTGAGCAGATTCGATTTCCAGTGTAAAAGAACGATTAAAATCATCTTCTTTGGTATAGACTGATAAATTGATTTCCGCATATATTGTAGAAACATTTGCAGGTAATTTGAGATCTCCAGATGTCAAAATGATATTTTTATCTATTTCTACATTAGTTCCTTGAGCATCTTTAACTATGACATTTACTTTAATCAGTCCTGAATGATCTCCTTCCACCGTAATGGGAACATTGAGAGAAGTTGTATTTTCCTTTATTGTTATTTCCGACGTGGAAAAACCAACGGTTGCATTACCTACATTAAATTCATCATCATCGCTACAAGCACTGAGACATAATGGTAAGGCCAACAATGCTAATAATTTAAGATATTTCATAATTTGTCAGTTTTCAACATTATACTTATTAATAGCCTGGATTCTGTTGCTCTTTGATTTGAGGATTTGCCTCAATTTCACTTTGAGGAATAGCCCATATCCAACGAGGGTTATCAGCAGAAACGTTAATGCCTAGCCCCAATTGATAACTTAATGAAGCATCCTGTGGGTTCTGACGAGTAAATCCTTCACCGTAACGTTTTAGGTCTGTTAAACGGAATCCTTCACCCAATAACTCCCGCTCACGTTCTTGGCGAATTAGATTTTGTAATGCAGTACCTCTTACTTCATTTCTTATTGCAGATTGATCACGAGCAGAAATCAATGTATATATCCAATTGTATGCTTTAGACTCGTTGTCTGTTCCACCTTTTTGGAAGCGTGCTTCGGCAGCTATTAAATACTGCTCCGCTATTCGGAAAATTTTTGGCTTGTTTACATAATTGTTGCTCCCTTCATACATATCTGGGTTACCTGGGTATTTGTTGAATACAACCATTGGATGGGTTACATTGCCTGAGAATACAACATTGTCAATAGCAAAATATGTTTGAAGGCGGATATCATTTTCACTATATGAATTAATGATGTCAGCAGATGGCAAGAATGATGGTTTGTGTGATATCTCATCTAAGAAATAGGAACCCATTGCTGGAGCTAACTGTAATTTGCTAGAATAAAGTTGGCAAATTACCTCGGTTGTAACATCGTTTAGCCACATAGCTTGAAAAGCTGCTCCATCATTAATCAACGGGTAACGATTGCTGTTAATTAAAGCTTCTGCTTTACTAATTGCAGTGTCATAATCTTTTGTTAATAATGCTATACGTGCCTCAAAAGCATCCAAAGCGTCAGTTGTCAGATATTCACTACTTTGAGTACCAGGCGCACTCAGGTTGGTGCGTGCATTCTGAATATCTTCTTTAATACGTTGATAGGTCTCTTCCAGTGTAGATCGGCCTGGATAAGTGGAGTTGTCCGCTGAAGGTGAGTACTTGGTAACCAAGGGTACACCGTATGTGTTTGCTGCAGTAGAAGCATCATAATTAGCACAATAGCGGTCTGCCAAGGTAGCATAGGCATATGCGCGTACCATGTAGGCTTCTCCTTGAATGTTTTTAACTGTGGCTATCTCATCTGTATCTAAGCTTTCTCCATCAATTAATTTTTGAATACCATCAATTAGTAAGTTGCATTGGGCAATAGTCGTATAACTATTTCCCCACACTGTGCCGAATGATCCTTCAGATGGAGTTGCCTCCCAACGGTACAATGAACCAAACTGATTGCCAAAGTATTCTGCAGGGATAAATTCATCAGCTTGGAAATCTGAAGCTAAAGAATTTGTTGATTGAGATATAATACGTAAATCGCGATACATACCTGCACGCATTTTTTCGCAGTCACTTACTGATTGTATGGCATTATCTACAGGAATCGAATCATAAGGATATTTATCCATATCGCACGATGCCAATGTAGTCAATACCACCGATGTTAATATAATGTTCTTTACTATTTTCATAATTTGTACTTCTTTAATTATTTTAGAATTTCACCTCTACTCCAAACGAATATTGACGTGCGTTGGGATAATTACCCATTGCTATATTGCTATCGATTTCAGGATCAACACCAGAGAAATCAGTTACGGTAATCAGGTTTTTACCTGTTGCAAAAACTCTGACACCTTCAAAGAATTTAGTCTTTTTTAGCAGGTTAGAGGGTAAGTCATATGAGATCGTTAGATTCTTCAGACGAAGGAAAGCTGCATTCTCTAAGAAATAGTCTGTGTTTAGAAAATTCTGTCTATTTACATCATAGCGAGGTACATTGGTAATATCACCTGGCTTTTGCCACATTGTGAGCATTTTCTTATCCATATTTACAACGCTCATATTAGCAGGCTCTTCCATAAAGAAACGGTCATTATTGATAATGTAGCGTTCGCCGACCCAGCTAAAATCGGCCATTAATGTCAGTCCTTTCCAGCTAAGAGTCGTTCCAAAACCACCACTCCAGTTAGCGTCCATATTTTTGCCAACAAATTGCATATATTCCATGCTGAAGTTTTTCGTGATGTTGCCATTTAAATCATAATACATTGGCAAACCATCTCTAGGATCAACACCGGCCATTTTTACGGCATAGTATTCATAGGGATTATGTCCAATTTGATATTTTAATCCGGACTCTGGGAATGCCAGTTCGTCAATACCATTGAAAAGTTTGTCTATTTCTGTTGTATTGTAGCTGAAATTTGCATAAATATTCCATCTCCAATCATTGGTATTCAAAAGATCCACACGTAGGTCTATATCCATACCTTTATTGGTTAACTCTCCAACGTTGCCCATACCGCTTGAGTGGCCAGTTGTATATGAGAGGGGAATATCCATTAACATATTCGTGGTTTTCTTACTGTAGAATTCGACACTTAAGTCTACTCGATCAAAGACTCTAGCAGAAACTCCGACAGATAAATTTTGCAATTGTTCCCAAGTTAGGTCATTATTGCCTACAGTGCCTATTACCCAGCCGCTATTGTCTTTGTAGTTATAGCTACTACCACCTGCAACAAGGCCTAATGCGGCATAGTTGCCAATTTCAGAATTACCTGTTGTTCCGTAGCTGGCTTTCAGGCGTAAATCATTCAACCATGTTGCGCCTTCTAAGAAGACCTCATTCTTTAGATTCCACATCGCACCAACAGAGAAGAAGCCGGCCCAACGATGGTCTTTACTAAATCTAGAGGAGCCGTCACGGCGATATGAACCTTCAATATAGTATTTTTCGTTATAGTTATACTCTGCTCGTCCAAAATAAGAATTGAATACATACTCAGAACGGCCTCCGGATACTCTTCTTGAGTCAGTAGATGTATGTGACAACTGTGTCAAACGGTTGTCTTCTATTCCTTGACCAGAAGCAGAAAAATTGTCCGCATTATAGGACGTCGATTCCTGTCCTACCAATATAGTCATGTTATGTACATCTGCAAATGTGTGTTTATACTCTGCTGTATTGGTAAAAGTCCATCGAGTTCCGCGTTGGAACTGTTCACTTACGCTTCCGTTATATGAATTATTTTCCCACGGGTTACTTAATCCTCTATACTTATAGTAAAATCCTTCATAGGCCTGTGCTGCTTTAATGGTAAGTCCTTTGACTGGTGTAATTTCAAAATAGGTGTTCAAATTTCCCATAACTTCTTCGTTTTTATACGAAGAGTTTTGGAAAATCTTCATAGGATTAGTACTTCCAGTTGTACTCATTTTCAATAAATCCTCTCCGCGAGTCCAACTTCCGTCTTCATTGAATGTTACTTCATAAGGAAAATCATCTGGACGTCCCATTCGAGCTAAAATTAATGGAGAATTGATATAGACCCCATCAGAGCCTGAAATGGCCATGGTCGTAACATAGTCTGAGTATGAAACGGCAGCATTTACGCCAAATTTCAGCCAGTTATTGACTTTGGTATTCAGATTGACGCGGAAGTTCTCACGAGCCATATTGGACTGATATGATGTTCCGTCTTGGTCAAAATGACCAGCGCTAACAAAATAATTTGTATTGCCGGTAGATCCACTGATGCTAGCATCAACATTATATGTGGCCGCGTTTTGTCGCATAACGTAATCGCTCCAGTCCATGCTTAATCCTGCCTTTTCAAATTGTTGTTTGCGCGCAATAAATTCTGCATTATTAGCTAAAGAGGGGTCACACATCATCTGAAATTGCATGAATTCTTGAGCGTTCATTGCATTTCTTGCAAAATCAGGTAATTCTGCAAAGCCGTACATGCCGCGTACATTAACTACAGCTTTTTCTCCACTTTTACCTCTTTTGGTGGTGATATAAATAACGCCATTGGCGGCTCTTGCACCATATATGGATGTAGATGAGGCATCTTTTAAAACAGTAACCGATTCAATATCGTTAGGGTTTAATGATGTAAACACGCCACTAGAGACTGGAGCACCATCAAGAATATATAAAGGTTCAGTTCCTGCACTCAAAGAGGAGCGTCCGCGAATACGCATGCTTGAACCAGATGTTGGTTCACCGCTGGAAGTAAATACTTGCATACCAGCGACCTGTCCTTGTAAAGCGTCTGCGAAATTCATGCTAGGTTTTGATTCCAGCTTTTGGTTGTTTACAGTAGAAACTGCTCCAACTACCGAACCAAGCTTCTTACCTGTACCATAACCTACAATTACAACTTCATCAAGCAATTCCGTGTTAGGCCTCAGAACGACTTTCAAATTCGGAGCGATTTCTACTTTTTGCTCTTCCATACCGATGTACGAAATCACTAAAGTCTTCGCGGAACTCCATTCCCCGTTTCCCGTCTGCTGGAGGGGGATATTATACATGAAATCGCAGGATGCAAGGAACATTACTGCGTCAGAAGTGCATCTGACGCGGGGTGGAAATAGTTGGAAGTACCTGTTTGCTACCGTTTCCATTAGGGTAAACAATGTTTTTAACAAAGACAAACGGACAAACCTGCATATTTTTTGCCTAAAAAGATACATCGTAAACATATTAGTTGTAAATTTGTTACTTGTATAAAACTTGATTGCAATGAAAAAGATTTTTATTACATGCATGGCTGTAGCCATGACGCTTCTGGCAGGACAGAAAGCTGACGCTTGTACCGGCATTACACTGACGGCTAAGGACAGTGCGCGAATAGTGGCCCGCACCATCGAATGGGGCGGAAGTGAACTGAACAGCCAGTACGTGATTGTTCCCCGCGGATATGTACAGTACTCATACGTGCCGGGCTATACGCTGGACGGCATGAAGATGGTGGCCCGTTATGGTTATGTGGGGCTTTCCGTCGAGCAGAAGGAATTTGTGGTTGAGGGGCTTAACGAAGCCGGTTTGTCTGCCGGCTTGTTCTATTTCCCTGGCTATGGACAGTATGAGGCTTATAATGAGGCTCAAAAGCAGCAGAGTGTGACCGACCTCCAGCTCGTTTCGTGGATATTGGGCAGCTGCGCCAACGTGGAGCAGGTGAAGGAGGCTGTGGCCAAGGCACATGTCATCGCGATAGATCCGCGTGCTTCGACCGTTCACTGGAGGTTTGCTGATGCTTCGGGGCGGCAGATTGTGCTGGAAATCATCGATGGAAAACCTTGCTTCTACGAAAACAAACTGGGTGTGCTGACCAATTCGCCGGGCTTCGAATGGCAGATGACCAATCTGAACAACTACGTCAATCTGTATGCAGGTACGGCTGAGACCAAGAAGATGGGCGATGTGCAGATTGCCTCTTTCGGAGCAGGCAGCGGTTTTCTGGGCATCCCCGGCGATGTCACTCCGCCGTCGCGATTCGTCCGTGCCGCCTTCTATCAAACTACGGCTCCGATACAGGACACGGCAGAAGATGCCGTCCGCCAAGGGTTCCAGATCTTGAATAATTTCGATATTCCCATCGGCGTAGAGTTTGCCGACGGCAAGATTCCGGCCGACATTCCCAGCGCCACACAATGGACTACCGCCACCGACATCACAAACAGGGTCATCTATTATCGTACGATGTACAACAGCGCCATCCGCCGCATCGACCTGTCCAAGATAGATTTCGCACGGATTTCCTATCGGGCCACTCCGCTTGACCAGGAAAAGAAACAGCCTTTTGTGCCCGTTGACATTCAATAGATATTCGACGCCGGAGTTGGATGCTTCCAATTGACGGACCTTCCTTTTTCTTTGCCCAGCTTAAACCGACGGTTTAAGCTGGGCAAAGTTGTGTTTTAAGCCGGGCAAAGCAATGCTTTAGGCTGGGTAAAGCGATGCTTTTCCCTAGAGAATGCAAAGCTTTACAAAGGGCAATGCAAAGCTTTGCAAGTGGCATCGTAAAGCTTTGCAAGTGACGATGCAAAGCATTGCCTGAAGAAAACGGAACTTTTTCCTTTAAGTGCAGGATTGCCCTTCCCTCTGAACATCTATTTGGGAGGCGTCAACCGTCTCCTCCGAACGCCCGAGCCGAAACGCTCCTGATGCATCTCCAAATCGTGTACGATGGTGCGGTCCATGATATTGGCATAAATTTGGGTGGTTTTCACACTTTTGTGTCCCAACAGCTTCTGCACGGTCGTAATGTTTACACCATTATATATAAGTAGGGTGGCGTTGGTGTGGCGTGCCGTGTGGAAGGACACCCGTTTGTTCACCTGTGCCCGTTCGGCAAGTATCCTCAACTCTTTGTTGATGTTGGAATTGTCTTTCAACCGAAAGAATCCGTCCAAATTGCCTTTGTACTCCCCAAGAATGGCTACTGCCTTGCCGTTGAACAACAAATGGAGTGGCAAGTGTACTTCCGTCCCAGTTTTGACCGACTTATAGACAAGCCAAACCTCCGAACGGCATTTTATGAGATTTTGTGAGGTCATCTGCACGAAATCAGAGTATCTGAGCCCGGCATAGCAGCAAAACAGGAAGGCATCCAAGGTCCTTTTCTGCTGCCTCGAACATCCGCATTGCCGCAATTCCTCCAATCGTTCCAATTCCTCCGGCGTCAGATGGGTATGCGAGTTCTCTACCGTCTTAATCTTATACTTGCGGAAGGCATATTTGCGTTCCTCCATAAAATCCTTGTTGATGGCCATGTTGACGTATCGCTTCAAATGCTTCATGTGCTTGGCGATGGTATTGATGTGGTAGCCCTTCCTGCGGAGATGCTGTTCGAAGGCACAGACAAAGTCAAAAGTCACTTCGGAAAACTCCACTTCCGCCTTGAAAGCCTTCAGCAGTGCGAGGGTCGTCAGATGATTTCTGCGGGAACTTTCCTTCAGATTTGCTTGTGAGACTTCCCGCTCATAGAATGTCAGGAAAGACCGTATGTTTTCTTTCGTCCGCATGGCATCCCTTATAATCTCCAGTGTTATGGGCTTGCCTTGTTGCCAGAGGTCCAGCTCCACTTTCTCAATTCTTGCGATGCATTCGTGCAGCCACCAATTGAGTGCTCCACTGTTGGGGTGGTTCTTTACCAGCTGTCTTTTACGGTCCCATTGTTCCGGCTTCAGATACACTTTCGTGGAGAAATACTTTTTCCGTTGGTTCAGATAAGCCTCAATTTGTACCAGTGCTGTACCCTTTCCATTGAGGCTCTTTTTTCGGTTATAAACCAGGTTGTAAACTATTTTATCCATTTTGTTAAAGTAATTAGGGCAATTGTCATCAGGCTGCCAATCCATCCTTTGAAGCAACCCTCCAAAGGACGTATGGTACTCGTTAAATAGACGTTTTCTCCCCCTTTTTTTCCTTTTTCGGAGTGTCTTTTCGTAGAAAACATGTTTTCCGATATTGTTATTTGAAACAAAAACGCCCTCCGTTTTTAACGTTTTTGCATAAAATTCATATATTTATTTGGAAAGTGTGCTAAATTTCAGGCTACATATTGACACCTCAAAAGGATGCATATAGGCTCAACTATGCATCAAAAGCTGTTATTAAGCATAAAAAAACGACATCAAATAACAATTTGACAGATTTTACAGCTTTTCTTGATAAAACAATTGCGCATTTCATATTTATTAATAAATTTGCATTTCGTTAGAGTAAAGAAACAATTAATGTAAAGTTAAACTTTAAGAGAGAATTTATGAAAAGAAAATTAATGCTGTTATTGGCCTGCCTCTTTGTAGGAATAGGCTTAGTAACTGCCCAGACTCGGACCGTCACAGGTGTTGTGATTTCCGAAGAAGACGGGCAGCCAGTTATTGGAGCGTCAGTAAGAGTTGAAAACACTCAGCTGGGTGCTATTACTGATGTGGATGGTAAGTTCCAAATTGCGAACGTACCAAGTTCCGCGAAGACTTTGGTAGTTTCTTACATCGGTATGCAGACGGTTGAAGTGCCTGTAAAACCTAGTGTGAAAGTCTTTTTGAAGTCGAATACTGAGCTGCTGGATGAGGTGATGGTCGTGGCTTATGGTACAGCTAAGAAGTCTGCCTTTACAGGTTCGGCAACGGTGGTAGGCTCAGAGGAAATTGGAAAGATCCAAAGTTCCAACGTAGCCAATGCTTTGACCGGTAAGGTTGCCGGCGTGCAGTTGAATACATCTTCCGGCCAGCCGGGTGCAACGACCCCTTCAATCCGTGTGCGCGGTATCAGCTCTATCAATGCCGGCAGTGATCCGTTGATTATTCTGGATGGTGCTCCTTATGATGGTGACCTGAATAATATCAGCTCTCAGGATATTGAGTCTATGACTGTGCTGAAGGATGCTGCATCCAATGCCCTGTATGGTGCACGTGGTGCCAACGGTGTGATTATCATTACTACAAAGAAGGGTGCTGCTGGCCAGGCTCGTGTAACAGTCGATGCCAAGTGGGGATCCAATTCGCGTGCTACCCAAGATTATAATTTCATCAAGAGCCCGGCTCAATACTATGAAATGTATTACGGGGCATTAAGCAGCTATTTTACTCAGTTGACAGATGACAAGGGTAATCTGGTTTATCCTAATCCTCAGGCTGTCTATGAACAGACTAATGCTGCTATGACTGGTTCCGGTAGTTATGGTTTGGGATATAATGTATATAGTGTTCCATCGGGACAGTATCTGATTGGTACGAATGGAAAACTGAACCCCAATGCAACTTTGGGAAATGTAGTCGAATATAACGGAATGCAATATATGCTTCGTCCCGACAACTGGTTGGATGAGGCCTATAGCAACGGTTTGCGTCAGGAATATAATGTCAGTGTTTCGGGTGGTACAGACAAATCGTCTTTCTATGCTTCTGTAAGTTATTTGAATAACGAAGGTATTACTGTAAATTCAGACTATGAACGTCTGACAGGTCGTTTGAAGGCTGATTATCAAGTGAAGGAATGGTTGAAGTTTGGTGCAAACATGTCGTATACTCACTTTGATGCCAATTCTTTGGGAGAAGATGGTTCTTCTAATTCTTCTGGAAACATTTTCGCTTATGCTACCCGTATCGCTCCTATTTATCCGTTGTACATCCGTGACGGTCAGGGCAATATTATGACTGACAAAAACGGTATCACAATGTACGATTTCGGTAATAAGGATAATGCAGGTCTGAGCCGTCCGTTCTTGAGCGGTGGTAACGCTTTCGCTGCCAATCTTTTGGATACCAATAATGCTGAAGGCAATGTGATGACTGCTACCGGTTTTGCAGAAGTTCGTTTCCTGAAAGACTTTAAATTTACGTGGACAAGTGGTGTGGCAATTGATGAAACACGTACCAATGGTTTCACCAATCCTTATTATGGACAATATGCAACTTCTAATGGTATTGCCAGCAAGTATCACACTCGTAATTTGGCATACAATCACCAGCAGTTGTTGAACTGGAAGCGTTCATTCGGTGCTAATAACTTTGAAGTGATGCTGGGTCATGAATACTACCGTTATAAATATTATTATTTGTATGCCAGCAAATCCAATGTGTTCGATCCGAACAATATTGAATTGAGCGGTGCCATTACAGAAAACGGCAGCAATTCATATACTACCGATTATAACACTGAAGGTTATTTCGGCCGTGTACAATATGACTTTGCTGAAAAGTACTTCCTTTCTGGTTCTTACCGTCGTGATGCTTCTTCACGTTTCCATCCTGATAACCGCTGGGGTAACTTCTGGTCGGCAGGTGCTGCCTGGATTATCTCCAAGGAAGACTTCTTCGATGTAGACTGGGTGGACATGCTGAAGATTAAGGCATCATATGGTTCTCAGGGTAACGATAATATCGGTGACTACCGCTATATCAATACTTATAATATAGTTAATTCGGCCGGTAATCCTGCTGCTATACCTAATACAATGGGTAATAAGGATATTACTTGGGAAACAAACGGTAACTTCAATGCCGGTTTCGACTTCGAACTGTTCAAGGGCCGTTTGACTGGTACTGTGGAATACTTCCTCCGCAAGACAACAGATATGTTGTTCTCATTCCCGCTGCCGCCGACATTCGGATATACTTCCTATTATGCCAATGTAGGTGACATGCAGAATATGGGTATTGAGGCTGAACTTAACGGTTCTATCATCAAGACCAATGATTTCACTTGGGATCTGGGCTTGAACTTGACTCATTACAAGAACAAGATTTCTTATCTGCCTGAGGAACGTAAAACAATGGTAGTAGATGGAGTACCGGGATACAGCAGCGGTAACTATTACTATGGTGAGGGTGAAGCTTTGTACACTTACCGTATCAAGAAGTATGCTGGTGTTGATCCGGAAACAGGTGAAGCTTTGTACTATAAGAATGTAACAGATGAAGCTGGAAATGTAGTGGGTACTGAGAAGACAGCCAAGTATGATGATGCAGATTATTATTTGTGTGGAACAGCTCTTCCCGACGTATATGGTGGTTTCAATACCTCGTTCACCTATAAGGGTTTTGACTTGTCGGCCGACTTCACCTATCAGATTGGAGGACAAATTTATGATGGCGACTATGCCAGCATGATGAGCAGTCCTACTACCAGCTCCAAAGGTTCCAATTTCCATGCCGACTTGCTGAATGCCTGGACACCGGAAAACAAGAACTCCAATATTCCTCGTTTCCAATTTGGTGATAATTATACAGCTGCAACATCGGATCGTTTCCTGACAAGTGCATCTTACCTGAGCTTGCAGAATATTAACTTCGGTTATACACTGCCTACCAGCTTGACTAGACGTGCACAGATTGAGAAAGTACGTGTTTATGTGACGGCTGATAATGTATGGATATGGTCCAAGAGACAAGGCCTCGATCCTCGTCAGAGCATTACAGGTTCTGTAACCAATGCATATTATGCTCCTATGCGTACAATCTCGGGAGGTATCACATTAACATTCTAATTTATTGATTACAAATAATATGAAAACAAATATATCTAAATTAATAGCGGGAGTTTGTCTCTTCTCATCCCTGGGTCTGACTACGGGATGTATTGAAGAAACGATTCCGACTAGTGTAGCGACAGAAGATCAAGTAACTTCTTCGGATATGGCTGCTGCAGCCATGCTTTGGGCGATGCCAGCCAGTTTGAATGTAGTAGGAGTAGTCAGCTCCAGTTACCATTGGGACTGGGGATATGGTTCTATTATGCACGTACGTGACGTGATGACTGGTGATATGCCTGTAATCAGCTCCGGCTACAACTGGTATACCAACTGGGAGGTTGCTGAAGCGCAAGGTGAAAGCTATGTATATCCTCAATTCATTTGGAACTATTATTGGCAGGCTGTTTTGACAACCAATAAATTGATTGCAGCTATTGATGCAGAGACTGCTTCGTCAGCACAGTTGGGCTATTTGGCTGCCGCACATGCTTATCGTGCATTCTTCTATATGGATTTGGCCCGTATGTTCGAGTTCTTGCCCAGCGATAAGATACCTTCAGGTGTCAATGATGCAGGCAATGATGTGACTGGACTTACTGTACCTATTGTTAAAGAGACCATTACAGAAGAAGAAGCTAGAAATAATCCTCGTGTAAGCCGTGAAGTGATGGCTGAATTCATTTTGGGTGATTTGGATTTTGCAGAGCAGAATATCGGAAAACTGGAAGAGAGCTCAAAAACACTTCCTCATTTGGATGTTGTATACGGTTTGAAAGCCCGTTTGTACATGTGGTTGGAAGATTATCCAAAAGCTAAAGAATATGCCCGTAAGGCTATCAATGCTACGAGAGTAACACCTATGACTGAAGAACAATGTTTGAGTACCACCAAAGGTTTCAACGATCTTTCTTGCTGGATGTGGGGTTCCCAGATGGTTTCTGAAGACGATGTGGTTCAGACCGGTATTTTGAACTGGGCTTCCTGGATGTCCAACGAAACCTCTTTTGGTTATTCAGGTCAGGAACCTTTCTTGATGATTAGCAAGAGCATGTACGATCGTCTGAGCAATACAGACTTCCGTAAGAAGATGTGGAAGGCTCCTGAAGGCAGTATGCTTGATGGTCAGACAGAGTATCTGACTTCTGCTGCATTCGGTAATTTTGGTGACCGTTTGGCTGATTATGCTTCGGTAAAATTCCGTCCGGCCGAGGGTAACTGCGATGACTATACTACAGGTGCTGCAACTGCTTATCCTTTGATGCGTGTAGAGGAAATGTACTTTATTGAAGCTGAAGCTGCCGCTCATTCGAATGCTGAAGAAGGTAAGTCCTTGCTGACAAACTTCATGTTGAATAATCGTGATGAACAATATAAGATGACGGCTGCAAGTGCTGATGAGATTATTGAAGAAATTATCTTCCAGAAGCGTATTGAATTGTGGGGCGAAGGTTTGACTTTCTTCGATATCAAGCGTCTGAATATGCCTGTGACTCGTGGATATTCTGGTACTAATTATCAGGATGATGCCCGTTATAATACCACGACACGCCCGGCTTGGATGTCATTCTGTATTGTACAGACAGAGAAAAATAACAATGCTGCTCTTATCGGATTTGAGAATCCCGAAGTTGCAGATGAGTTGTATACTCCATGGGCAGGTAATTGATAGGACAATACGAATTAATTAAAGGAAAAATTTTATGAAATCGATAAATAAATTATTTGGAACATTTGCTGCAGTGTGCCTCCTGTTGGGAGGTGCAGCCTGCACAGACGAGGTGGAATATACGGGAGCCGAATTGCAAACTGCCAGTCAGCCTTATTTCCCGACCAATTTGGCTAGTCAGATTGATTTGACCTCGGATGCTACAAGCTTTACCGTACAGGTAAGTCGTATGGCCGCTGGCTCAGAACTTACGATTGATTTGGCTAAGTCGGGTGACGAAGACGCTTTGTTTACCGTACCGGCTACGGCAACTTTTGCTGCTGACGCTACAACTGCTGATATCACTATCAACTACGATCCGTCAAAGTTTGAGTTGGATGTTTATATGCCTTTGACATTGACTATTACTACTGAAGGTGTAGACAATCCGTATTCGTCGAATACATATTCTTTTAAGGCAGGTATTCCTGCACCCTATAATTTGATCGGTGAGGTAAATTTCCGTGATGACATAGTAAACTCTCTTTATGGATTGGCACCGATTGTATATAATGTAGAGTTGTATGAGAATTCCGTAACTCCGGGCTTATATCGTATTCTGAATCCTTATAAGAACCATCCGTATGCTTCTGCGCAAACTTATGATAGCTCTAAAGACTATTATCTGACGATCGATGCAAGAGACCCGAATGGTGTTTATATGCCGGATGTACAGCCTTCAGGTTTGACTTTGAATTCCTCTGAGGGTATGATTTATACTGCAAGTATGGCTGGTTACAATATTTCTAATGGAAGTAGCCTGGAAGCAGAAAAAGCTGCTGGAACTTGTGGTACATTGGTAGATGGCATTATCACTTTCCCCTATCGTAGCCTTTTGGGCGGTCTTGCAAATAGTGATAATTTGTATTATGCTAACTTGAATGAAGCTTTTGCATTGTCTGTAGATCCCGAGATTGGTATTAAGGATTTCTCTGTGAACATGTCTTATGAAGGTAAACGTACAGACACTTATGGTAGAAATTATGCAATCGCTAATGTGGAGTTGGGAGCTGATGTAGAAAGCGCACAGATAGCTATTATTAAAGGATATCCGTCAAACGATGATGTAACCAAGATTCTGAATGGTGAGATTCCTTCGACTACAATCCGTTCTGACAGCGAGGTTGAGTTGGCGTGTGCTACAACAGGATTGCATTCAATTGTTGCAGTGTCTTATGGTATGAGTTCTTCTGAAACAGAAGCTACGGCTAAAGAGGTATATTCTATCAGTTTCCGATATGCGGTCGGCGAATCGATTCCTGTATCCTATTATGTAGGAGATTGGATTGTTTCCGGTATTCAATATCGAGTAGACGAGAATAATAAGCCTGTTACAGCACCTGTAACAATGTTAGCTACTATCACAGACAAGGGTAACGGTGTGTTGGGCGTTTCAGGTTTGGCTCCTTTTACACAAACTTACAATGATGAGATTAAGTTGGTTTATGAACCCGAAACCGGTAATGTAATTTTGGCACCTCAGCAATTGCCTGACTTGGAAGACATGTCTATATTGGCCCTGCCAAGTAATTCGTCCACTGGATATGTGACTCAGCAAGAAACTTTATGGGGCGAAGCCAATGAATATGGTGAACTCTCATTCTTCAATGCTCCTGAAAACGAAGGGGATTGGACCGACTTTATGATTATCGTAGCTACAGAACAAGGATTGTCTCCGCAGTTGATGTATAGCTTGAATTGGCAGCGCTATGTACCTGAGACGGGAGGACAACGTGTCGTGACACGTTCAACCGAGACTTCTTTGAGTCTTTCTTTCCAGAATTATGTTAAGGAGTTTATGGCTCCTTTATCGCAGACCAAATCTTCCTTACCAATTATCAAATGTACTGATGGTACACCTGAGTTTAAGGGTGAGGCTGTAAAGTTCTGAATATTTTAAGAACAAATAGATTTAGATTGGTTGGGAGCTGTGTCCGAATGGGACACAGCTCCTTTTTTATATCTTATTCTTATATCTTTCTAGTTTGCAGAGCTCGCTTTTTCTCATAAATCAGTATCTTTGTCACCGTAATTCATCTATAAGAAACGAACAATGGCAATGAAAGAATTTGTAATTTCCGAAGCGCAGGTCGAGACTGCGGTGCTGGTGGGACTCATCACGAAGACGCAGGACGAGCGGAAGACGAATGAGTATCTGGACGAACTGGCTTTTCTGGCTGAGACAGCCGGAGCGGAAGTGGTGAAACGCTTTACACAGAAACTGGACCAGGCTAACTCGGTGACGTATGTCGGCAAGGGGAAGCTGGACGAAATCAAACAATATATCAAGGACGAAGAGGAGGCGGAAAGGGAAATCGGTATGGTGATCTTCGACGACGAGCTGTCGGCCAAGCAGATCCGTAACATCGAGGCGGAACTGAAGGTGAAGATTCTGGACCGTACGTCGCTCATCCTCGACATCTTCGCCATGCGTGCACAGACGGCCAATGCCAAGACGCAGGTGGAGCTGGCACAATATAAATACATGTTGCCGCGTCTGCAACGACTGTGGACGCACCTGGAACGCCAGGGGGGTGGTTCCGGTGCCGGTGGCGGTAAGGGGTCGGTAGGTCTTCGCGGCCCGGGTGAAACCCAGCTTGAAATGGACCGCCGTATCATCTTGAACCGTATGTCGCTGCTGAAGGAGCGTCTGGCTGAGATTGACAAGCAGAAGGCTACGCAGCGCAAGAACCGCGGTCGTTTGATTCGCGTGGCTTTGGTAGGATATACCAACGTGGGCAAGTCTACGTTGATGAACCTGCTGGCCAAGAGTGAGGTGTTTGCCGAGAACAAGCTGTTTGCTACACTCGATACGACAGTACGCAAGGTGATTATCGACAACCTGCCCTTCCTGCTCAGCGATACGGTAGGGTTCATCCGCAAATTGCCTACCGACCTGGTGGACTCCTTCAAGTCGACGTTGGACGAGGTACGCGAAGCCGACCTGCTGTTGCATGTCGTGGATATCTCGCATCCCGACTTCGAGGAACAGATTGAGGTGGTGAACAAGACTTTGGCTGATATCGGTGCGGCAGGCAAACCCATGATTCTGGTATTCAACAAAATAGATGCCTATACGTATGTGAAGAAGGATGAAGACGACCTGACTCCGCGCACCAAGGAAAACCTATCGCTGGAAGAGCTGATGAAGACGTGGATGGCGAAACTGGAGGATAACTGCATGTTTATTTCGGCCCGTGAGAAAATCAACATCGAGGAGATGAAAACAATGGTTTACCAGCGTGTGAAGGAACTGCATGTGCAGAAGTACCCGTATAACGATTTCCTTTACCAGACTTACGACGAGAACGGAGAAGTGTAAGGGAAGTGGCGATGGTGCCTCTTGGAAGGAACCGAATAGGAATCTCTATGAAACGTAGGTGGGCGGAGCTGCTCCAAGCTCTCGTCTGCCTGCGTTTCATGTGTTTATAAAAGAAACTTAGCAACTGTATCATGGAGAATTACAGAAACTTGACCGAAGATGAAGTCCTTCGGCTGAAGAGCCAGTCCTGCCTGGCCGACGATTGGGAGAAGGTTCGCGTGGCGGACGGCTTTTCGACAGAATTTGTGCATCATACCCGTTTTTCGGGTGAGGTGAAGTTGGGAGTCTTTCAGGGTGAGTTCATCTTGCCGGGAGGCATCTGCAAACATTCCGGTCTGCGGCATGTGACGTTGCACAACGTGACGGTGGGCGACAACTGCTGCATCGAGCATATCCAGAACTATATTGCCAACTATGAGATTGGACATGACACGTTCATCGAGAATGTGGACATCCTGCTGGTGGACGGTGTGTCAAGGTTTGGCAATGGGGTGGAGGTGTCTGTACTGAACGAGACGGGCGGGCGTGAAGTCGTAATTAATGACAAGCTGTCGGCCCACCTGGCCTATATTATGGCTCTCTACCGCCATCGTCCCGAACTGACTGCCCGCTTGAAGGAGATAGCGGACTATTATTCCGACAAACATGCTGCGGCGGTGGGCACCATCGGCAGTCATGTGACCATCCTGAATACGGGGTCGGTCCGGAATGTCCGTGTCGGCGACTATGCCCGTATCTCGGGTGCCTGCCGTCTGTCCAACGGCAGCATCAACAGCAACGAAGCGGCACCTGTACGAGTGGGTGACGGAGTCATCTGCGACGACTTCATCCTTTCCAGCGGTTCGCATGTGGACGACGGTGCCATGCTGACGCGCTGCTTTGTGGGGCAGGCCTGCAAGCTGGGGCACAACTATTCGGCTTCGGACTCGCTGTTCTTCAGCAATTGCCAGGGTGAGAACGGTGAGGCGTGTGCCATCTTTGCCGGCCCATTCACCGTGACGCACCACAAGTCGACACTGCTCATTGCGGGCATGTTCTCGTTCATGAATGCCGGTTCGGGTTCCAACCAGAGCAACCACATGTACAAGCTGGGGCCCATTCATCAGGGAACGTTGGAGCGCGGCGCCAAGACGACATCCGACTCCTACATCCTTTGGCCGGCCCGTGTGGGAGCTTTTTCACTGGTCATGGGCCGTCATGTCAACCACGCGGACACGTCGAACCTGCCTTTCTCCTATCTGATAGAGCAGAACAACACGACCTATCTGGTGCCGGGCGTCAACCTGCGCAGCGTAGGAACCATCCGCGACGCGCAGAAGTGGCCCAAGCGCGACGGACGCACGGACCCCGATAAGCTGGACTTCATCAACTACAACCTGCTCAGCCCCTATACCGTGCAGAAGATGTTCAAGGGGCGCGAGACGCTGCTCAACCTGCGCCATGCCAGCGGCGAACTGTCCGACATCTATTCGTTCCACAGTGCCAAGATACGCAATTCGTCGTTGGTGAACGGCATCAGGTTCTACGAAATAGCCATCCACAAGTTCCTGGGCAATTCCGTCATCAAGCGCCTCGAAGGCATTGATTTCTGTACGGACGATGAAATCCGTGCCCGTCTGGTGCCGGACACTTCCATCGGCAGCGGCGAGTGGGTGGATATCTCGGGGCTGATAGCGCCCAAAAGTGAGGTGGACGCATTGACGGACGCGATAGAACAAGGCATGGTGAACAAGCTGAAGGAAATCAATGCGGAGTTCGAACGGATGCACCGCAATTATTATACCTACGAATGGACCTGGGCCTACGGAAAGCTGGAGGAGTTCTACGGCGTGAAGCCCGAAAGCATGACCGCTGCCGATATCATCCGCATCGTGGAGAAGTGGAAGGAAGCCGTTATTGGCCTGGACCGCATGGTTTATGAGGACGCGAAGAAAGAGTTCTCCCTGGCTTCCATGACGGGTTTCGGTGCCGACGGCTCGCGGCTGGAGAAGGAAATGGACTTCGAGCAGGTGCGTGGCGACTTCGAGAGCAATCCGTTTGTTACCGCCGTGCTGAAGCATATCGAGGTGAAGAGCGCGCTGGGCGACGAACTGATAGAGCGGATGAAGGAGGTGGGCAACTGATGCCTGCCTTCTCCTTCCTGATTCATTCTCCTTCCGTCTGCAGTTCGTTGTCGCGCAGACCTGCCTCGATGTCTGCCAGCACTTGGCGTATGTCGGTGAGGAGAGGGTGAAGCCTCGTCTTTGCAGTGGCAAATATGACTTGGGGATCAATGGACAGGTATTCATGTGAGATGATATTCCTCATTCCTATCACTTTCTTCCATGGGGTTGAAGGATAGCGTGAGAAGAGTTTTCCACAGGTACGGTCGTCCACTTGCTTTATGGTTTCTCCAATGCTTTGCAGGCACATGCAAGTAGAGTTGAACAGAACCATAGAGTCTTGGGATACTAAAAAATCATGATAAGTGTTGACTTTTCGTGTTGTCTCAAGGGTAAAGACAATTTGCCGTTCCACAAACTGAAGCATGTCAGTAATTTGGTCCTTAGATATAGATTGCATCGCGTTCAATGTTTTGACGGAACAGGCGGCGCATGTTCTCGTGTAGGGTTAGTAAATCAACTTTCAGATGGAACAGTTTCTCCAAGTCTTCTTTTATGTCTTGCAGGGTGAAATAGTCAATGGCTCGCGAAGGCTTCACGCACACGTCAATGTCGCTTTCCTCCGTCTGCTCTCCGCGGGCAACGGAGCCGAACAGGGCGAGCTGCTCGATGCCATACTTCTCGGCCGAGGTACGCTTGAATTCGCGCAAGATTTCGATTACTTCTTCTGTCGATTTCATAAAGACGTCTCCTTTCTCCGATACAAAGCTAATAAATTATTCCTAAAAACCTCCCTCCCCGTTGAAGAAAACGCTTTCGATTAAAGAAATATTTCGATAATACTTCTTACCTTTGCATCAATCAAGATTGAACAACCTTTTAAACAAATTGTAATTATGGCAACAACACCTCCGTTCAAGTATCAGCCCATGTTCGAGAAGGGCAAGGATACGACTGAGTATTATCTGCTTACGAAGGACTACGTGTCCGTAAGCGAGTTTGAAGGAAAACCCATCCTGAAGATTGAGAAGGAAGGATTGACCGCCATGGCCAACGCGGCCTTCCGCGACGTGTCGTTTATGCTGCGCCGCTCGCACAACGAGCAGGTGGCCAAGATTCTGAGCGACCCCGAAGCCAGCGACAACGACAAGTACGTGGCACTGACTTTCCTGCGCAATGCCGAAGTGGCCGCAAAGGGTCTGCTTCCTTTCTGCCAGGATACCGGTACGGCCATCATCCACGGCGAGAAAGGCCAGCAGGTATGGACGGGCTATTGCGACGAAGAGGCCCTGTCGCTGGGTGTATATAAGACTTATACTGAGGAGAACCTGCGCTACTCGCAGAACGCTCCGCTCACCATGTACGAGGAGGTGAACACCCGCTGCAACCTCCCTGCACAGATTGACATTGAGGCTACGCAGGGCATGGAATATGAGTTCCTCTGCGTGACAAAGGGCGGCGGTTCGGCCAACAAGACATATCTGTATCAGGAGACCAAAGCCATCCTGAACCCCGAAACACTGGTTCCGTTCCTCGTGGAGAAGATGAAGACGCTGGGTACGGCTGCTTGCCCTCCCTACCACATTGCTTTCGTCATCGGCGGTACGTCTGCCGAGAAGAACCTGCTGACCGTGAAGCTGGCTTCTACCCGTTTCTACGACAACCTGCCTACGACCGGCAACGAATATGGCCGCGCCTTCCGCGACATCGAGCTGGAGAAGAAGGTGCTCGAAGAGGCCCACAACATTGGTCTGGGTGCACAGTTCGGCGGCAAGTACTACGCACACGACGTGCGCATCATCCGTCTGCCGCGCCACGGTGCTTCGTGCCCCGTCGGTTTGGGCGTATCGTGCTCGGCCGACCGCAACATCCGTTGCAAGATCAACAAGGACGGTATCTGGATTGAGAAGCTGGACAGCCATCCGGGCGAACTGATTCCGGCAGAACTGCGTCAGGCCGGTGAAGGCGATGCCGTGAAGATCAACCTGAACCAGCCGATGGCCGACATTCTGAAGGAGCTGACCAAGTATCCGGTTGCCACGCGTCTGAGCCTGAACGGTACCATCATCGTAGGTCGCGACATTGCGCATGCCAAGCTGAAAGAGCGTCTGGACCGCGGCGAAGACCTGCCCCAGTACATCAAGGACCATCCCATCTACTACGCCGGTCCGGCCAAGACACCGAAGGGTATGGCCTGCGGCTCGATGGGCCCGACGACGGCCGGTCGTATGGACCCGTACGTCGACCTGTTCCAGAGCCATGGAGGCAGCATGATCATGCTGGCCAAGGGTAACCGCAGCCAGGCCGTGACCGACGCCTGCAAGAAGCACGGCGGTTTCTACCTCGGCTCCATCGGCGGCCCGGCAGCCATCCTGGCCCAGAACAATATCAAGAGCATCGAGTGCGTGGAATATCCCGAACTGGGCATGGAAGCCATCTGGAAGATTGAAGTGGAAGACTTCCCCGCCTTCATCCTCGTGGACGACAAGGGCAACGACTTCTTCAAGCAACTGAAGCCCCGCTGCTGCAAGTAAGTGACGGTATAGATAGAGATAAAAAAGGATGCGTCCGGTTGGGGCGCATCCTTTTTTTGTTGTATGGCGGGGCATGGAAGCCGCTTGTCTTTGTTTCCCTGAAGCGGGGAATGTGGGGCGTTTCCTGCGAGGAAACGGTAGTTCCCCTATGGGGAAACACTCGTTCCCCTATAAGGAAACGGGAGTTTCCACGCACAGGGAACGCTTGTTTCCTGCACGGGGAACTCGCGTTTCCGTGTACTGGATACAGGCGTTCCCGGTACGGGATACGGATGTAAGGCCGTAGAACTTCCGGCCGTCCGACCGTTTCCGGCCGTTTGGCCGGCACGGGGGCGGGTGCTTATTTGGTGCGTACCTGGTCCCATGACGGCGGGGTGACTCCCATCAGGTGGCGGACGAAGAAGTCATATCGCTTGTGCTCGCCGAAGTCCTCGCCCATCGTGTGGTGGGCGCCGGGGATGACTACCAGGTCGAAGTCCTTGCCGGCCTTGATGAGGGCATTGGCCACCTGCAGGGTCGAGGCCGGATCCACATTATCGTCCAGCTCGCCTACGACCAGCATCAGGGGGCGGGTCAGCCGGTAGGCGTTGTCCACGTTGGAGCAGGCACTGTAGGACTCGTCCACGGGATAGCCCATCCACAGCTCGTTCCACCAGATTTTGTCCATCCGGTTGTCGTGGCATCCGCAGGCCGAATAGGCGGCCTTGTAGAATTCGGGATGGAAAAGTACGGCTCCGGTGGATTCCTGTCCGCCGGCCGAGCAGCCGAAGATGCCTACGCGGTCGATGTCCATGTAGGGATACTTCTCGGCGGCGGCCTTGATCCAGGTGATGTGGTCGGGCAGGCCGGCGTCCTTCAGGTTCTTGTAGCAGACTTCTTCAAACTCCTTGGAGCGGAAGGAGGTGGTCATGCCGTCCACCTGTACCACGATGAAGCCCAGTTCGGCCAGCGAGGTCATCCACCAGTTGTAGGAAGTGAAGGTCTTGGGCACATACTGGTCGCCCGGGCCGGAGTAGATATATTCGATGACGGGGTATTTCTTGTTCGGGTCCAGGTTGGAGGGGCGGTAGATGAGGCCCCACATGTCGGTCTTGCCGTCGCGCCCCTTGGCGGTGAACACTTCGGGGGCCTGCCAACCGTTCTGCAGCAGGGCCGAGATGTCGGCCTGTTCCAGCTGCATGCGTATGCTGCCGTCGGTGGCGTTGCGCAGGACGGCTACGGGAGCCTGGTCCACCTTGCTATATACATCGACCAGATATTGATGGTCGGACGAATACCAGGCCTTGTGCATGCCTTCTTCCGGCGTCAGGCAGGTCAGGCCGGAGCCGTCGAAGCCGATGCGGTAGTAGTGGATGAGGTACGGGTCTTCGTCCTTGTTCATGCCGTTGGCCGAGAAGTAGATGGTCTCGTTCTGCTCGTCCACGTACTGCACCTCGCGTACGTACCATTCGCCGCGGGTAATCTGGTGGAGGGGCTTCCCTGTCGCGCGGTCGTACAGGTAGAGGTGGTTGTAGTTGTCGCGCTCGCTCGACCAGAGGATGCGCTTCCCGTCGCTCAGGTAGTGGCGGTAGATGCGGGGATAGTTGACGTATTTCTCTTCCTTCTCCTCAATCAGCGTGCGTACGCTGCCGTCGGTTGCCGACATTTCGAGCACGCGGTAGACTTTGTGTCCGCGTTCGTTGTACTCAAAGGTGATGCCCTTGCTGTCGGCATTCCAGGTCGGTCCGTACAGGTCGTACTGGTGGCTGAAGAGTTCGGTCGAGGGAATCAGCCGGCGTCCGCTTTCCACTTCGAAGATGCAGGGCACCTTGAAGCGCAGCTCGTCGCCGGGCTTGGCATACTCCTGCTTGTGGAGTTTGGGCTGGAGCTGGTCGGCGGGCGACGACTCCACGTAGTACACATACCGCTTCTCGGCGGGACGGATGCGGCAGGCGGCCAGTGCCTTCGAGTCGGGCGACCATTGGATGTAGGACGAATAGTAGTTGCCCTTCGTGCCGTCGATGCTCAGTTGCTTTTCTTTCCCGCTGGCGACGTCGCGCACGTAGATGTTGTCGTTCTTGATGTAGGCGGTATATTTCCCGTCGGGCGAGGTGACAGGTCCGCGGCCTTTCTCGTCGTCCACCTCCATCCAGTGGGGTTGTGGTCCGCGGGGCTGTACGTCGCCTTCCGTCACGAGCGAGTTCTTCTTGATGGCATAGGCCCAGTATTTGCCGGCCGACTCGAAGCGCAGGGTATCGGCCTTCGGGTTCAGGCGGCACTGGTTCAGGGGCAGGTTGCAGGCATCGGTCTGCTTGCCGGTCTGTTCGGCCAGCAGGCGGGCCAGCTTCTCCTGGTCGAACAGGGCAGAGCGCTTGGACTGTTTCGCGTCGACTTTGATGTATTCCTTGCCACGGGCCGTGTTGCGGATGTACCAAAAGACATCGGCGCCTTCCACCCAGTGGGGTACGACGTCACTGTACAGCACGTGCTTTGCGCTGTATTTCTCACGGAGGCTATACGCGCGGTTATAGTCTTCCACCGTGCCCTGCGGATAGGCGGGCACACTCAGCAGTCCTCCCAGACAGAGGGGGACGAGGATGTTTTTCAATGAACCAAACATAGTTTTTAGTTTTATCAGTATTTATTCGTTGACTTTCCATTCGAGGATGCCGCCTGACGCATTTTCCTGAAGCTGGGCGGCTATCTTCAGTCCGGTGGTTTCGACCGGCTTGAACTTCAGGGTATTGTAGCAGTCTTTCTTTATGCCGTATTCGCTCTGGGCTTCCACTTCTTTCCATGCCTTGCCGGCCTTGTAATAGAGCTTCCAGCTTTGGGGTACCCGGAAGTTGCCGTCATAGTGGTCCAGGTCCAGCCAATAGACCGATACGCCGGACACCCGGTAAGGGCGGTCGAACTCGTAGGCCAGTGTTTCGAGGCTTCCCTTCTTCAGCCACCAGTAGAAGTAGGGCTTGGAGATATTCGAAGAGGACTGGGGTTCCCACTGGTCGTTGACTCCCCAGGCCCATACCTCCTGGGCGGCCGACTCGGGGGCATCTTTCTGGATGGCGGCCTGCAGGCTGAAAGTCCGGGCGCGCGAGGCGATGGTGGGTTGAGGGGTAGGAGTGGCGTATTCTTTGGCGGAGGCAATCCAGACTTCCATCTGGTCGGCTCCGCGGTTGTTCCAGGTGGAATAGGGGATGGCCCGGAAGGGAACGGCGGTGACTGTTCCGTCGGCACCAACTTCTTGGGCCGTACCGTTCAGCACGACGACTCCGTTCAGAAGGCCGGCATCATAGCGGGCGGTGACGGGGGCGGTGGGGGTGATGAACTTGTTGAATACCGTACCGTCCGGCTGGTCTTTCCCTTCCAGGCAGTAGACGATGGGGCCGCGTTCCAGGGCCAGGAACCCTACGTCGGTCTTGACCTGCTCGTTGGCCTGGATTCTGCGGACTTCCATCGGTAGCTCCAGTTCGATGACGTCTCCTGCTTTCCACGTCCGCAGGAGGGTGGCATAGCCGTTGCCGGTCAGATAGTCTGCCGCTTGGCCGTTCACCCGAATATGGTAGTCCTTCGGCGCATCGGTGTAGGCGTACAGGCTGGAGGCGACGGGCCTGTCTGTCAGCCAGCCGGGGATGCGCAGGCGGATGGCGAATTTACTTTCTTCTTTGGGATTTACTTGGATGGAAACTGCGCCATCCCAGGGATATTCAGTGGTCTGGGTCAAGGTGACCTGGTTGTCTGTTGCCGTCAGGTCGGCTTTCCCTTGCATATAGAGGTTGACGTAGACGTCGTTCTGCTGTGTGGCATACTGGTAGCCCGATACGGAGGCCAGGAAGCGGGTGATGTTGCCCGGGCAGCAGGCACAGCCGAACCATCGTTGGCGTTCGTGTTCGCCCATCGATTCCAGCGGATTGTCGTAGAAGAACTTGTCGCCGCTCAGCGATACGCCGGAGAGGACGCCATTGTACAGTGCCCGTTCGTAGACGTCGACATATTTGGACTCGCCGGTGGCCAGGAACATGCGGTAGTTCCAGAAGACGTTGGCGATGGAGGCGCAGGTCTCGCAATAGGCCGTGTGGTTGGGCAGCTCGTAATTGGGACCGAAGCCTTCGCCCTGTGCGCGCGAGCCCATGCCCCCCGTGATGTAGAGTTTCTTGTCCGCCAGGTTGTTCCACAGACGTGTCATGGCATGGAGGTAGGACGTGTCGTTCGTCTGCATGGCCACGTCGGTCACGCCCGAATAGAGGTAACCTGCGCGGACGGCATGTCCCGCCATTTCGTCCTGTTGCAGGATGGGTTTGTGGTCCTGGCTGTATTCGCTCAGCTTGTGGCCGTCGGTTCCGCGCCCGGTCTCCTCGATGAAGTATTGGGCCATCCGCAGGTATTTCTCGTCGTGGGTGACCTTGTAGAGCTTGACCAGTGCCATTTCGATGATGGGGTGTCCGGAGGGCACGTGCTTCTGTCCTTCGCCGGGGCCAAATACCTGGCATACCAGGTCGGCGTTCTTGATGGCTACGTCAAGCAGGGTACGTTTGCCGGTGGCCCGGTAATGGGCTACTGCCGCTTCGTAGAGGTGGCCGCTGTTATAGAGTTCGTGGCTGTTGAGCTTTTCCCATTTGGAGCGTCCCCACCAGCCGGACAGGCGGTAACACTTGTTGGTGACACAGGTTGTCAGGTAGCCGTCCGGCTCCTGGGCGGCGGCGATGATGGCGATGACGCTGTCCAGATACTGGTCGAGCTGCGGGTCGTAGCGGACGGCCAGCGAGTAGGACGCGCCCTCTATCACCTTGTAGGGGTCTGTGTCGTCGAACGAAAAGTCGCCCCGGTGCTCACCTTTCTTCAGGCCGGCGGCGATGGCAAAATTGTCGAAGCGTCCGTTCTTCTCGCATTCGCGGAAGGCTGACGGGATGGATACCGTCCGGTTGGTTTCAATTCTGGGCGACCAGAAGCTGTCGGTCAGATGGACTTGGGTAAAGGATACTTCCTGGATGGGAGCCTGCGGCTGCTGGTATGCAGCCTGCCGGCAGGAAGATACACTGAGCAGCGTTGCCATGCTCAGGCTTAGACAAATGCTGTGTTTCATATGGGTAAGATTCATTTGTTGGATAGAGTTCATGTCGTTTTTCAAGGGTTGCGCCTGCAAAGTTAAAAAGATATGTGAAATAAAACGACAGCTCTTTCAAAATAAATCTTACGAATAGATGCAGGATTTACAAGTCCAAGTATTTTGTCACTTTTCCGCTGATTTGCAGAAGCGATATTTCGCAGAGCTTGGTGTTGTACTCGGCCGTCAGAATGCGTTCCTCGGCGTCGAGCAGGCTCTTCTGTGCTTCGCGCATCTCGATACCCGAAAGGTTGCCCAGCATGTAGCGTTCCATGGCGATTTCGTGGTTGTCCTTGGCGGCGACGAGGTTCTGCCGCTCCAGGTTCAGCATCTCCAGGTTGTTGCGGTAGGCCTGCCACAGGTTGCTCAGGTCGGCCCGCAGGGAGAGTTCCAGTTCGTCGCGTTGCAGGCGTGCGTTCTTCACGGCGATGCTGGCGTTGCGCCGTTCGCGCTTGCGGTTGCCGTCGAAGATGTTGAAGCCGATGGTCACTCCGCCGCTGAATCCGAAGTTGTTGCGCCGGCTGTAGCTGTTGATGTCATACTTGTTGAACGTGTAGCCGTATCCGGCGTTCAGGCGGACGTAGGGATAGTTGCGCGAGTTCACCTTCTTGTAGTCCATCTGTGCCAGCCGGGTGTTCTGGTCGGCTTTCAGCAGGGACGAATTGACTTTCAGGGTGGCTTGCCAGAGCTCCTCGAAATCGAGCGAAGAGTTGACATCGATGACGCTGTCGTGCGTCAGGATGAGCTGGTCCACGTTCTCGTTGCCCATCAGCTCGTTCAGGTTGATGCGCGAAGTGTGGAGCAGCTCCTGCTGCTTCATGTACTGGGCACTGTCGGCGTTGAAGTCCACCTTGGCCTGCTGGTAGTCCAGGCGTGAGAAGTTGCCCACGTGGTAGCGTGCCTCCACGATGCGCAGGCGTTCCTTGGAGAGCCGGACGGCATAGAGCAGGTTCTTCATGCGGATTTTCTGCTGGATGAAGTTGTAGTATTCGGCGGTGAGCGAGGCGATGAAGTCCTCCAGCGCGATGCGGGTATTGGTCTCTCCCTGTTCGCGGAGCAGCTTTAGCTGCTGGTAGGTGGTGGAGATGTTGAATCCGTCGAAGATGGTCCAGTTGAGGTCGATGCCGGCATCGATGGTCTGGTCGAAGACGTTGTGCTGCTTTTCCGTCAGGCCGGTGCTTCTCACCTTGCTGTTGGTATTGTCCAGACTGGCCTGGTAGCCGCCCGTCAGGTCGACGGTAGGCAGGGCGCCGGCATTGGCCAGGGTGGCGTTGTTCTGGCTGATCTGCTCCTCGTTGTGCGTGATGCGCAGGGAGTAGTTGTTGAGGAGCCCTTCTTCGAGGCACGACTTCAGGGTATAGGTGACTGCCTGCTGTGCCTGTATGGCAGACAGGGTACAGAGGACGGCTATCGTAGACAATAGGATGCGTTTCATATCTTTCTTACTTTACTTCGGTTGGTAGATACATAACTGTAGATGGCGGGCACGATGTACATGGTGAGCAGGGTGGACACCAGCATGCCGCCTACGACGGCCGTACCCATGGCAATGCGTTGGTTGGCACCTTCGCCTGTAGCAAAGGCCAGCGGGATGAGGCCGATGATGGTCGAGGCGCTCGTCATCAGGATGGGGCGGAGGCGTTGGAGCGAGGCGTCGCGGATGGCCTGCATCTTGTCTTCGCCAGCCTCCTGCTTCTGGTTGGCAAACTCGACGATCAGAATGCCGTTCTTGGCCACCAGGCCGATGAGCATGATGATGCCGATCTGGCTGAAGATGTTCATCGTGATGTCGCCTATCGACATGAATATCAGCGCACCCGCAATGGCCAGCGGCACGGTGAGCATGATGATGAGCGGATCCTTGAAGCTCTCGAACTGGGCGGCTAGAATCAGGTAGATGAGGAAGATGGCCAGGATGAAGGCAAACATCAGGCTGGAGGCGCTCTCGCTATAGTCCTTCGAGTCGCCCGCCAGGGCTGTGCGGAAGGTTTCGTCCAGCACCTCGTCGGCTATCTTGTCCATCTCGTCCAGTCCCTGTCCGATGGTCTTCCCTTCGGCCAGTCCGGCCGAGACGGTAGCCGACACGAAGCGGTTGTAGCGGTACAGCTTCGGGGGAGCCGTGCCGTAGACCAGTTCCACCAGGTTGTCGAGCTGGATCATGTCGCCTGCGTCGTTGCGGATGTACAGGCCCGCCAGGTAGGCCGGCCGGTTGCGTTGCTGGCGGTTGATTTCTCCCAAGATCTCATATTGCTTGCCGTTCATGTAGAAGTATCCCATGCGCTGGCCGCTCAAACCGTATTGCAGGGTCTGGGCAATGTTTTTGGTGCTGACACCCATGGCACCGGCCTTGTCGCGGTTGATGCTGATGCGGGCTTCAGGTTTGCTGAACTTCAGGTCGACGTCGGCCATCTGGAAAACATCGTTTTCGTAGACGCGTTCCATGAACTTGGGCAACACTTCCTGTAGTTTTTCAAGGTTGGTGGCCTGCAATACATATTGTACCGGCATGCTGGCACGGCGTCCGCCGAAGGACGACGACTGCTGTACGAAGGCGCGTGCCTGCGTTTCCCGCTTGACGGCCTGCGACAGCTTTTCGGCCACGTCCATCTGTGAATAGTCGCGGTCGCGGATGTCCTTCAGCGTAATGCGGATGTTACCGCTTCCGCTGGACACGCGGGCCGTGACGGCGGCCGCATCGGGGATGATGGAGTCGACCACATCGTTGATGTGCTCCGTGTAGTCGCGGATGTATTCGTAGCTGACGCCTTCGGCACCGATGGTGTTGATGTTGATTTGTGAACGGTCTTCCAGCGGAGCCATCTCGGCGGGGATGCGGTTCCACAGAACGAAGATGACGCCGAAGGTGATGAGGGTGAACACCAGGGCAATCCAGCGTTTGCGTAGGAAAGCCGCGAGCGAACGGCTGTACAGACGGTTCAGTCCGTCAAAGAAGGGTTCCGTCTTGCGGTAGAACCAGCTCTTCTGCTCCTGTCGCTTCAGCAGCTTGGTGGCCAGCATAGGCGTAAAGGTGAGGGCTGCAAACGAGGAGATGATGATGGAGCCCGAAATGACGAAGCTGAATTCACGGAAGAGGCGGCCCGTGGTCCCCTCCATGAAGACGATGGGGAAGAATACGGCCACCAGCGTGATGGTGGTGGAGATGACGGCAAAGAAGATTTCCTTGGCACCCTCGATACCCGCTTCCTTGGGCGGCATGCCCTTCTCAATGCGGACGTAGATGTTCTCGGTCATCACGATGGCATCGTCCACCACCAGGCCGACGGAGAGGACGACGGCCAGCATCGTCAGCACGTTGATGGAGAAACCTGCCACGTACATTACGAAGAAGGCACCGATGAGCGACACGGGGATGACGATGCACGGCACCAGCGTGACGCGCCAGTCGCGCAGGAAGAGGAAAATGATGATGATGACCAGTACGAAGGCCTCGTATACGGTGCTTTCCACCTCGCTGATGGAAGCGCGGATGAACTTGGTGTTGTCGAAGCCGTAGCTGTAGCTGACGTCTTCGGGCAGGTCTTTCTTCATGCGCTCCATGCGCTCGTACACGGCGTCGGCTATCTGGATGTGGTTGGCACCCGGCTGGGGAACGACTACGATGCCCACCATTGGTACGCCGTTCATCTTCATGTAGCTTTTGATGTCGGCGGCTCCCAGTTCGGCACGGCCGATGTCGCTGAAGCGGATGATGCGGTTGGCGTCTTCCTTGATGATGAGGTTGTTGAACTCTTCGGGCGTGTGCATCAGTCCCAGGGTGCGGATGGTCAGTTCGGTGGTGTTGCCTTCGATGCTGCCCGAGGGGAGTTCGATGTTCTCGCGGTCGATGGCATCCTTGACGTCGACGGGCGTGATGCCGTAGCCCGACATCTTGGTCGGGTCGAGCCACAGGCGCATGGAGTATTTCTTTTCACCCCAGATGCTGACGCTGCTCACGTCGGAGATGGTCTGAAGCTGTTCCTTCACGGTGAGGTCGGCTATTTCACTCAGCTCGAGCAGGGAGCGTTTGTTGCTCTGCAGGGCTACCATCAGGATGGGGACGGCGTCGGCATCGGCTTTCGATACGGTGGGTGGGTCGCAGTCGCGGGGCAGGTAGCGCTGGGCACGCGACACCTTGTCGCGTACGTCGTTGGCGGCAGTCTCCAGGTCGACGGACAGCTCGAATTCGACGGTGATGCGACTCTGCCCCTGCTGGCTCACACTGGTCAGCGAGCGGATGCCGGGGATGCCGTTGATGTTCTGTTCCAGCGGTTCGGTAATCTGGTTTTCGATGACGTCGGCGTTGGCTCCCGTGTACGAGCAAGACACGGAGATGATGGGATTGTCCACCGACGGATATTCGCGCACGCCGAGGTAGGTATAACCGATGAAGCCGAAAAGCAGGATGATGAGGGTCAGTACCGTTGACAATACGGGGCGGCGTATGCTTAGTTCGGATATATTCATTTCAATGAAGAATTAAGAATTAGAAATTGAAGATGAATGCTGTTTGATGAATCGTTTTGAATGAAGAAATAGGCCGTGCAATGTCTGCTGATGCCGAATGTACTTCCTCATGTTTCGTTGTGCATTCTCTATTCATTCGATGTGGTCAATGGTTACATCCATACCTGTGCGGAGTTGCTGGGTGCCCGATATGATGACGGTGTCGCCTGCAGCCAGTCCCTTGACGGCCTGTACCAGTGCGTCTGTGCGGATACCGGTAACGATTTCTACCGGTTCGGCTTTGCCCGAGCGGTAGAGGAACACTTTGTCCTTGCCCATTTCGGGGACAATGGCCTGCGAGGGAATGGCCAGCGCATCCTTGTATTCCTGCCTCTTCAGGGTGATGGAGGCATAGCGGCCGGGCATGATGCCGCTGGGGTTGGGGTAGAGGGCACGTACGGTCAGGGTGTGCGTGTTGATGTCGAGGCTCGATTCGCGGGCGTAGACTTGTGCGTGGTAGGTGTCCAGCGAGCCTTCCAGCGTGAAGGTGAGGTTGGTGCCCACCTGGATGTCGCGGGCGTAGCGTTCGGATACGGAGAACTCCAGCTTCAGGGGAGAAATCTTGGTGAGCTTGGCCACGATGGTGGTAGGCGAGGCATAGGTGCCGACGCTTACCTGGCGCAAGCCGATGATGCCGTCGAAGGGAGCACGCAGCTCGGTTTGGGCTATCTGCGCCTCGACGCTTTCAATGTCGGCGTTCAGGGTAGCCAATTCGGTCTTGACCTGCTCGTAGGCTTCTTGGCTGACGGCATCGCGCTTCAGCAGGGCGTCCTGGCGGAACACACGGTCTTCGGCCAGCTTCAGTTGCGAAACCAGTCGTTGCAGTTGGGCTTGCAGGGGACGGTCGTTCACCTTGGCCAGCAGCTGGCCTTTCTGTACGGTGGTGCCTTCTTCGAAATTGATTTCTACGATTTTGCCCGAGGTTTCAAAGGACAGGTTTACTTCTTCGTCGGGGATGAGGCTGCCGATGATGGGCACTTCGTCGGTCAGCATACGGGGGTGTACGACGACAGCATTGATGTTCAACGCTTTCTTTCCCCGACTTTGGGTGGTCATTACTTGATCGGCTTCCGCCAGTTCTTCGTTCGGTTGGGGCATTTGCGAATAGACACCCCATCCTATCAGCCCGGCACCGACAAGGGCAACGAGGCTCCATTTTACTCTCTTCTTCATTCTTTCTGTGATTCGTGGTATTAGAATATAAATCAACCTTTCGATAGGACAGCTTTGATGCGGGAAGGTTTAATGAAGAAAATATGGATTATGTTTTGTTAACATAAAGGCGGGATCAGGAGTGTGTGACAGGAGAACGCTTCTCCTTTGTACGGCATTTCTCAGTAGCCTGTCCGATACTTGCCTTCTTCCTTGTCCTCGAGCATGCTGAGGTACGACTGGTAGCGCGACTCGCTGATGTAGTGTTCCTCGACAGCGCGGCGTACGGCACAACCAGGCTCGTGGCGGTGGGTACAGTTGCCGTAGCGGCAATCGGCCGAGGCTTTGAATATTTCGGGAAAATAGTGGCCGATCTCTTCTTCCTCCATGTCGAAGGTGCCGAAGCCCTTGATACCCGGCGTGTCGATGAGGTAGCCGCCGCCTTCGAGGGGGAACATTTCGGAGAAGGTGGTGGTATGCATGCCCTTGTTGTGGGCGGTGGAGATTTCGCCCGTGCGTGCTGCGGCTTCGGGCAGAATGGCGTTGAGGAGGGTGGACTTGCCCACGCCCGAATTGCCCGACAGGAGGGTGACGCGACCGCTCAGTTCGGCCTTGAGGAGGTCGATGCCTGTGCCTTGCGTGGCCGATACCTTGAAGCAGGAATAACCGATGGTTGTGTAGAGGTGGACGAGGCTGTCCAGGTAGTGGAGGTCGTCTTCATCGTAAGCATCTATCTTGTTGAAGATGAGCTTCACGGGGATGCGGTAGGCTTCGGCCGAGGCGAGGAAGCGGTCGATGAAGATGGTCGACGTTTCGGGATAGTTGACGGTGACGATGAGCATGCACTGGTCGAGGTTGGCAGCGATGATGTGCGACTGCTTCGACAGATTGGACGCCCGTCGGATGATGTAGTTCTTGCGGTCTTCGATTTCGCTGATGAAGGCGGTACCTTCCTGGTTGAGAATAATTTGCACGTAGTCGCCCACAGCTACCGGGTTGGTGCTGCGGATACCCTTCAGGCGGAAGTTCCCTTTGATTTTGCATTCGACACACCGCCCGTCTTCTGTCTTGACGAGATACCAGCTGCCTGTGTTCTTGATGACGAGCCCCTTCATTGAATTGAGAATTGAGAATGGAAAGTTGAAAATTGAGAATGGAAAATTGAGAATTGAAAATGACGCGCACGGGCACTCTCCGGCTTCCCATTGTCAATTCTCAATTTTCCATTTTCAATTATTATACGGTCATGATTTCCTTGTCCTTGGCGGCCAGCATTTCGTCAATCTGCTTGATGTACTTGTCGTGTACCTTCTGCAGCTTCTCTTCGCCGCCCTTCTGGGCATCTTCGGCGAGGCCTTCCTTGACGGCTTTCTTCAACTGATCGATGGCATCGCGGCGGGCGTTGCGCACACTCACCTTGGCTGTTTCGCCTTCGCCCTTGCACTGCTTGGCCAGCTGTTTGCGGCGCTCTTCCGTCAGAGGCGGGATGCCGATGCGGATGATTTCGCCGTTGTTCTCGGGCATGATGCCCAGGTCGGAGTCGATGATGGCCTTCTCGATGATGCGGAACATCGACTTGTCCCACGGCTTGATGGCGATGCTGCGTGCATCGGGAGTGGTCACGGCGGCCACGTTGTTGATGGGCACCATGCTGCCGTAGGAGTCTACGCGGATGCCGTCCAGCAGGCGGATGTCAGCCTTGCCGGCACGGATGTGGGCCAGTGTCTCTTCCAGATACATGATGGCCATGTCCATTTTCTCCTGCGCTTCGTTCAGGATGTCTTTTACGTCTTTCATATCGCTTCGTTCTTGATGGAATGATTGTTTTTTTTAATTAGTAGAGCAAATGTAGCGTATTATTCCTTCTTTTGCAACATTGCAGGTCTTTTTTTGATTCGGAAGACCATTGCCCGTCTGAAGGAAAACATCGCTTTCCCTGGTGCAAAGCATTGCTTTCCCCGATGGAAAGCATTGCTTTTTCAGTTGTGTACCAGCGTGCCGATTTCCTCGCCGGCCATGACTTTCTTCAGGTTGCCCACCGTGTCCATGTCGAAGACGATGATGGGCAGGTTGTTTTCCTTGCACATGCAGGTGGCGGTGAGGTCCATCACCTTGAGGCCGCGGCGCAGCACTTCGTCGTAGGTGATGTCGTGGAATTTCGTGGCCGTCGGGTCCTTTTCCGGGTCGGCGGTATAGATGCCGTCTACGCGTGTACCCTTCAGCATCACGTCGGCTTCAATCTCGATGCCGCGCAGCGAGGAACCTGTGTCGGTGGTGAAGAACGGGTTGCCTGTGCCGGCAGACATGATGACCACTTCGCCAGCCTCCATGCACTCGATGGCACGCCACTTGTTGTAGAATTCGCCGATGGGCTCCATGCGGACGGCGGTCAGCACGCGGGCCTTGACGCCGGCGGCTACCAGGGCCGAGCTCAGTGCCAGGCTGTTGATGACGGTGGCCAGCATGCCCATCTGGTCGCCTTTCACGCGGTCGAAGCCTTTCGAAGCCCCGCTCAGCCCACGGAAGATGTTTCCACCGCCGATGACGATACCTATCTGCACGCCCATCTGATGTATTTCCTTGATCTGTGCTGCATATTCGGCCAGACGTTTTTCGTCGATGCCGTACTGCTTCTCGCCCATCAGGCTCTCGCCGCTGAGCTTCAGTAAGATTCTTTTGTACGTTGCCATAATTTGTTTTGCTAAATTTTTGATGTTTTTTCTCTTGGGGGACAAAGATAAAGTTTTCATAGATATTTTGCTCGCTTTCTTGGGGAATATATCTTCAGATTTTGCTGATGAACCGTATGGCAGTATCTGTACGTCTGTTTTTTGTCGGGTATGGATTTTTTATTTTGAACGGAATGTATATTTTTGTAGCTCGAATGGTTGTATGAAAAATATTAATTATAGACAGGGCATATATGATGAAGCACATTATCTTTTTTATCACATTTACTTTTCTGTTCAGCCTCCGGCTGGAGGCGCAGGTTTCTTTTGGCAAGGCTGTGAACTTCAACGACGGATGGCTTTTCCAGTTGGCCGATGATTCGGCGGCTGTCGTAGAGGGTTATGATGACAGCCGTTGGCGCAAGCTCGACCTGCCGCACGACTGGTCTATCGAAGGGCAGCTCTCGCCCGACCTGGCCAGCTGTACCGGCTATCTGCCTGGAGGCATCGGCTGGTATCGCAAGCATTTTCGGGTGACGGACGATGCGGCCCGGCATTACATTTACTTCGAAGGGGTTTACAATCGCAGTGAGGTGTATCTGAACGGCCATTTGCTGGGCAAGAGGCCTAATGGTTACATCTCGTTCATGTACGACCTGACGCCCTATCTGAAGGAAGGCGACAATGTGCTGGCCGTACGCGTGGATCATAGCCGCTCGGCCGATTCGCGTTGGTATACGGGGTCGGGCATCTACCGCGACGTATGGATGGTATCGGCTCCCGATGTTCATTTTGCCCAATGGGGCATCGGATGGCAGGCCACCTCACTGACCGACCGCAGGGCGACGATTGCCGTCGATGTGGAAGTGGAGAAGCATGTGGAGGCTACGGGCCGCCTGGAAGTAAGGACCACGTTGCTGGATGCTGAGGGACGGCAGGTGGCACAGGCTTCCGGCCGTGTGTCCGATAGAAAGGTTGGTCTGACCAAACGGACGCTGACGTTGCAGGTGAACCGCCCGAAACGTTGGGACCTGGATACACCTTATCTATATACGTTGAAAACGGAACTGCTGGCCGACGGCAAGCGGCTGGACGGAAGTGAAACGAAAGTCGGCCTGCGCACGCTGGAGCTCGATCCTGACAAGGGCTTTGCCCTGAACGGCCGCTGGATGAAGGTGAAGGGTGTCTGCCTGCACCATGATGCCGGTGTGCTGGGATCCGTAGTGCCGCCCGAAGTGTGGGAACGCCGCCTGACCAACCTTAAGAAATACCTTGGTGCCAATGCCATCCGCATGAGCCATAATCCGCAGGCACCGATAGTCTACGACCTGTGCGACCGCCTCGGCCTGCTCGTGATGGACGAGGCTTCGGACGAATGGGAGTTCCCCAAGCGCAAGTGGATCAAGGGATGGAACAAGGGTGAACCTGGCTACCAGGGTTCGTTCGATTTCTTTGAAGAATGGATTGAGCAAGATGTTACGGACATGGTGCGTCGCGACCGCAACCATCCCTCCGTCTTCCTGTGGAGCATCGGCAACGAGGTGGATTATCCGAACGACCCCTATTCGCATCCCATTCTGGACGGAGCCGGAGCAGCCATCAACCAACCCATGTTCGGCGGCTACAAGCCCGACGCGCCCGATGCCATGCGCATCGGTGTCATTGCCCAGCGGCTGGCAGCCTGCGTGCGGGCCGTGGACAAGAGCCGTCCCGTGACGGGCGCCCTGGCCGGTGTGGTGATGTCCAACCAGACCGCCTATCCCGAGGCCGTGGATGTAGTGGGCTACAACTATACGGAGAACCGCTACGATGAAGACCATGCCGCCTATCCCGACCGCGTCATCTACGGCAGCGAGACGGGTTCGGGCATCGGAGCCTGGCAGGCTGTGAAAGACAGGGATTTCATCTTCGGACAGTTTGTATGGACGGGCACCGACTATCTGGGTGAAGCGGGTGTATGGCCTTCGCGCGGACTGGGTACCGGTCTGCTCGATTTCGCCAGCCTGCCGAAGCCGCGCGGCCATCATCGCGCTGCGTTGTGGAGCGAGAAGCCCGTCACCTACATCGGCACCTATCCGAAGCGCGACTATCTGTCGCCCGACGCCTGGGACATCTGGAACTATGAACCGGGGCAACAGATACGGGTGGTGTGCTATACCAACGCTCCGCAGGCCCGGCTGTTGCTCAATGACAAGGTGGTAGGCGAGATGAAGCCCTACGACGTAAAGAGCGGCATCATTCATTGGGACATTCCCTACGAGGCAGGCGAGCTGCGTGCCGAGGGCTGCGATGAGGCCGGGAAAGTCTTGTCATCGTATGCTGTCCGTTCGTCCGGGCTGCCTTACGCCCTGTGTGTTACGGCGGATTGCGATACGCTGTCGGCCGACCGCCGGGTGGCCCATGTGCTGGTGGAAGTAGTGGACGAGCAGGGGATACCGGTTCGCCTGGCCGATAATGAAATCACCTGCCGCATCGAAGGCCCCGCGCGTCTGCTTGGCCTGGAGAACGGGAATAACAGCGATATGTCCGAGCATCGCGACCATCGACAGCGCGTGTGGCGCGGGCGCCTCCTGGCTTATGTGCAGGCTACGGGCGAAGCGGGGGACATCCGCATCCGATTCACTTCTCCGCTACTCCAAAAGGCTGAAGTCGTGTTGCGGGGAAACGCTTTCTCAAAATGAATGTCAGTCCAATCGCTTGCGCTTCAGTCGCAGGCTGTTCATCACCACGCTGACGCTGCTGAACGCCATGGCCGCTCCCGCTATCATGGGGTTGAGCAAGAAGCCGCAGACGGGGTAGAGCACACCGGCGGCAACGGGCACACCTATTATATTATAGATGAAGGCCCAGAACAAGTTTTGTCGGATGGTGCGCACGGTGAGGTGGGAGAGGCGCAGGGCTTCGGACAGCTTGCCGAGGTCGCCCTTCAGCAGGGTGATGCCTGCCACGTCCATGGCGATGTCGCTACCCGTACCCATGGCGATGCTCAGGTCGGCCTGTGCCAGGGCAGCACTGTCGTTGATGCCGTCGCCTACCATTGCTACGGTCTTGCCCTCTTGTTGCAGGCGGCCCACGTAGGCCGCCTTTTCTTGTGGCAGCACGTTGGCTTGGTAGTGGCGGATGCCCGTCTGTGCGGCGATGGCGCGGGCGGTGGCTTCGTTGTCGCCCGTCAGCAGGTGGACATCGATGCCCTGGCGTTGCAGGCGGCGGATGGCTTGGGCAGAGGTAGGCTTCACGCGGTCGGCGATGGCGGCCACGGCCAGAGCTTCGTGCTCATCAGCCAGCCAGATGACGGTTTGTGCTTCGGCTTCCAGGCGGTCGGCTTCCTGCGCCAGTTGCGGGTCGACGGCAATCTGCTGCTCGTCCAGCAGGCGACGGTTGCCGATGTAGTAAAGTGTATTGCCGACGCGGCCACGGATGCCCCGTCCGGTCAGACTTTCAAATTCTCCGATTGGAGAAGTATTTTTCTCCAACTGGGGAAAACTGTTTTCCAGGTAGTGCGTGACGGCTTCGGCCAGCGGATGTTCGGAACGCTTCTCCAGTGCATGGAAGGCGACTGCGTGGCGGCTGTCTTCGTGTTTCCACAGGAGGGTGGTCACCTGCGGACGCCCTTCGGTCACGGTACCTGTCTTGTCCAGCACGATGGTGTCCACTCGGCGGGCGCGCTCCAAGCTCTCGGCGTCCTTGATGAGGATGCCCCGTTCGGCTCCCTTGCCGATGCCCACCATGATGGCTGTCGGTGTGGCCAGGCCCAAGGCGCAGGGGCAGGCGATGATGAGCACCGTCACCAGTGCCAGCAGGCCGTGGGTGAAGCCGTCGGTCGGGGCCAACAATACCCAGCCGAGGAAGCTCAGCAGGGCGATGGCCATGATGGTGGGGACGAAGATGCCCGCGATGCGGTCTGCCAACTTCTGCACGGGGGACTTGCTGCCCTGTGCGTCCTGCACGGCACGGATGATGTGGGCCAGCAGCGTGTCGTGCCCCACCTGCTCGGCGCAGAAAACGAAACTGCCCTTCTGGTTGATGGTACCCGCCAGTACACGGTCGCCCGCACGCTTGCCCACGGCCAGCGGTTCGCCGCTCAGCATGCTTTCGTCCACGTACGACTCTCCGTCCACGACCGTGCCGTCCACGGGCACGCGCTCGCCGGGCTTCACCAGAAGCAGATTGCCGACGGTGACCTGTTCCAGTGGGAAAGATTCTTTTAATGAAGAATGAGGAATGAAGAATGAAGAATTTCCTTGCAGACTGTCAGGCGCAGCACAGCCTGGTTCTTCATTCTTCATTTTTAATTCTTCATTTACCAGCGTTACCGTCTGCGGTTGCAGACCCATCAACTTCTTGATGGCGTCGGCTGTCCGGCTCTTGGCGCGCGCCTCGAGCAGGCGGCCCAGCAGGATGAAGGCGATGATGACGGCCGAGGCTTCGAAATAGACATGCGGCTCGATGCCCCGCGACCGCCAGAAGTCGGGGAAGAAGAGGTTGAACACGCTGAACAAGTAGGCGATGCTGGTGCTGACGGCCACCAGCGTGTCCATGTTGGCCGCGCGGTGCTTCAGCAGTCGCCAGGCGTTGGCATAGAAGCCGTGGCCCAGTCCGAAGACTACGGGGGTAGCGAGCAGCCACATCACGTAATTGGCATAGGGCAGGTCCATGAACACCATGCCGATGACGGCCACGGGCAGGGCGAGGGCGATGGCCCACACGGTGCGCCGCTTCAGTGCGCGGTACTGGCGGAGTTGTTCCGCTTCCTTGTCTTCCGCCTCCGAGGGCGCGGGTGTTTCCTGTTTGGGAGTCAGGCCGAATCCTACGGCCTCTACGGCCTGTTGCAGGGCTGCGGCGTTGCAGGCCGACGGGTCGTAGGTCACTGTAGCCGTTGCCGTGGCCAGGTTGACGGCGGCTTGGACGACGCCCGGCTGCCGGCTCAAGGTCTTTTCCACACGGGCGGAGCAGGCGGCGCAGCTCATGCCCTGTACATCGAAGTTCTGTTGGATGGTATGTTCGTTTTCCATTGCTGACGGTTGGTTTTGGTGTTTACGTCTGCAAAGGTACGGCGGACTTCCCGGTCGGTTGTTATGGAATTCGGGGAATAAGTTATAAGATTGTGTCTTTATCTCAGATTTCGTCCAGCGGCCTGCGACGTTTCTCTTTCTGTTGCCTGAACTGTGTGGGGGTGAGGCCCGTCACGCTCTTGAACTGCGCACTCAGGTAAGCGGTGCTCGAGTAGCCCAGGCGGTCGGCTATCTCGTTCAGTGTCAGTTCGCCATAGGTCAGTAGTTCTTTGGCCCGCTCTATTTTCTGGGCGATGACATACTTCTCGACGGTGGTACCCGTAGCTTCGGAGAACAGCTTGCTCAGCGTGCTGTAGTCCTTGCTGAGGGCGCGGGCCAGGTAGTCGGACAGGTTGGTCTGGAGGGGCGCGTCCGTGGGCTGGTGAACGAGGCCGACGATGAGGTCTTTCATCTGTTGCACCGTCTGCATCCGGCGGTCGTCTATCAGCTCGAATTCCAGGGCTTCCAATGCTGCCTTTACCTGCAGGCGGAGGTCGGGTGTCAGCTCTTCGGCAGTGACGGCGATGCCCAGCTCTACAGACAGCGGGTGCAGGCCGAGCGTACGCAGGGCGTGGTCCACGGCCAGGATGCAGCGGTGGCATACCATGTTCTTGATGTGAAGCGTATGGGTTTCGTCAGTCATCGGGATGCAATGCTTTGTTTGTTGCAAAGGTAGTGAAAGGCGAGCGCAGAAACAAATGAAAACTACGTTTTCAATTTGTTTTTGCCGAGCCGCATCCTATCTTATCAAAAGGTAGTGAAAGGCGAGCGCAGAAACAAATGAAAACCACGTTTTCAATTTGTTTTTGCCGGGCCGCATCCTGCCTTTGCAAAAGGCGAATGCAATAGATGGCTGAGTTGGCAATGAAAGTTAAATGCCCGAGAAACTTCGGGAAACATTTCATCCTTTCGCCACAAATCCTTTCCTTTGTAGAAAAAACATCCCGACATGAAAAAACTGTTTCCTTTTGTCTTGCTGTGCCTGGCGTTGCTGTCACTCGGGCTGGGTGCTTGTTCCGATAAAGACGACAACGTTCCACGTATCCAACTGGCGTATGAAAACCCGAATGAAGTTTTCGATAATGAAAACCCTCGTATCTCTCTGAGGGCTTTTGAAACGGCCGACCGTGTGTACCTCATACAGGGTGGTGACGGGAATTTCCGTTTGGAAGTTAGCAACGACGAGGTGTTGCAGGCCCGTTGCGAAGGGAGCAAGCTCTTTATTCGTCCGCTGAAGGCCGGAAAGGCGGAAGTCCTTATCCGTGACGGGTACGGGTGGGACTATCTTTTGTCGGTCACGGTGGGTTATCCTTATTATCTTTATGGCGTGATAGACAACCGTGTGATGTTGCAGGGTGCAGGGCTGACCGATGAAGAGAAGAGTGCGCTGAAGCAGGAGATGCTGCATGCTTCTTCGGGTCCTGCCGTCGTCAAGGGTTATACGTTGGTCTATCAGAACGAAGCGATGAACGCGGGACAGCTGGTTATCGGTTCTTCGCGCTATGCCTTCGATGCATCGGCCGAGCCCATCGGACTCGAAGATCCTCTGGAACTCAATGTGCGGACGGACGACGGTTTTGCACGCAAGTTTTTCTTCGAACGCTTCACGCCCGTCCGTCTGTCGTCGGGCAACCGTTCGGACGAACTGTTTCTGAGCGAGTCCAATGGCGGCGTTTCGCCTGATACGCGTGATTTCAATTCGGCTCCTCACTTCCGTTGTGTGATTGCGGACCGCACTTCTCTCTATCGGGAACGTTATCCGGCACTGGAGCACGCCTATCATGTGCAGGTGGTGCTTGAACAATATGAAGGATTGACCTCCGAAGAATAAAGTCTCCGGCTGCGGGCCGGAGGGATTGTACGGAAGGATTTCCTCCTGACTTGCCGAGGTGGTCAGGGGGAAGTCTTTTTTGTTTCTTGCCCGTACCTGTTCACTCCCCTACGAGTTTCAAGATGCTTTCATGCTTTGAAACCATCGGTTTCATTGAATGAAACCAGTGGTTTCTTTCAATGAAACTGTTAGTTTCATCCGACGAAACAATTGTGAAACCACTCGTTTCAATAGTTGGTGTGTGAACGAAATCGGTAGTTTCAAGCCGTAGGGCACAGGTAGAAAAGGGGGTGAAGGCTTTTAAAGGATGTATTGCACCTCCTTGAAGAGGTATTTACGCAAGCGTCCCGCCTCGTCTTGCAGAACGAAGCGCCCGTCCGGTTCCACATCGGCCAGACGGGCCAGGAAGCGTCCGTTGGCGTCTTCGTAGGGGTGCAGGCCCTCGCGGCGGAAGAGGGTGTCGGTGTATCGGCGGGCAATGGAGGCGGCAAAGCGGCCGTCTTCGTCGTGGCGCAGGGCTTCGTAGTAGGTGTGCAGACGGCGCAGGAAGCCATTGAGGACGGTCAGCGCGTCGTAATCACGGCCCGTAATCTGCTTCAGCGAAACTGGGTTGGGCGCGGGGCTGCGGAAGGCGGTCTGGTTCAGGTTGATGCCGATGCCGGGGATGCAGCGGCCGATGCGGTTGCCCTCCAGCACATTTTCGATGAGCATGCCGCAAATCTTCTTCTCGTGCCAGTAGATGTCGTTGGGCCATTTGATGGAGATACCTTCTGTATGCGTGTCCAGCTCTTCCTTGACGGCCAGCGATACAATCTGCGACAGAACAAACTGGCGGCGTGCCTCGACGAAACGGGGGTAGAGCACGGTGCTGAACAGGAGGTTCTGTCCAGCTTCGGATTCCCACGAGTTGCCGCGCTGTCCCTTGCCCGATGTCTGGAAGCGGGCGGTGACGGTGGTATATTCGGCGGGGGCGGACGGGGCGTTGTCGCACAGGTCGCTCAGGTAGCGGTTGGTCGAGTCGGTTTCTTCCAGTCTGATGATTGGAAAGGAGGGTTGTTCAGGAATTGTTGTCATCTTGGTTTTGTACGTAAAATTCATTATGCTTAAAATTGTGGCGGATAGAAAGCATTCTCCAGATGCTCGATCTGGAACGGCGGCCGGTCGCCGACGGCCGTAACGATGTCGAAGCGGACGGGCAGGTCGATGCCGAAATGCTTGATGTAGGCATCGGCCGCCACGACGATGTGGCGCACCTTCCGCCAGTCCACGGCCTCCTGAGGCTCCTTGTAGTCGGTGTTGGTACGGGTCTTCACTTCGACCACCACCAGCTCGCCGTCGTGCGTGGCTACAATGTCCAGCTCCAGGCGGTTCTTGCGCCAGTTGCGGTGAAGTATCGTGTAGCCTTTCCGCTCCAGATAGGCTGCTACGGCATCCTCGCCTTCCTTTCCCAGTCTGTTGTGTGCTGCCATATTACCGTCTTTTTTCTTCTCGGGAGACAAATTTACGCTTTTTCTGCTTTGAATTTACGGCAGGAACACTAATTTTGCAGGAAATATGAGAAAGAGAGACAAAACGTGTGCGAAAGCAACGCCCGACGAGCCCAAACGCGAACAGCGCATTGTGTGCCTGATGAGCGAGGAGGAACTGCGGATTGTGGACCGTTATCTGGAGAAGTACAAGATAACCAACAAATCGCGCTGGTTCAGGGAGACTATTCTCATGTTTATCCACAAGAATATGGAGGAAGACTATCCGACCCTCTTTGGCGAGCACGACATGAGGCGCTGATTGGTCGGCAAGACAATGTATCGGCTCTAACTCCTTTAACTTCTCTAACTTCTTTAATTCCTGACCAATATGGACGACCCACATTACATGAAGCAGGCCTTGGCCGAAGCCCGGAAGGCGGCCGAGCGCGACGAAGTGCCCGTCGGGGCGGTCGTGGTGTGCAAGGACCGCATCATCGCCCGTGCCCACAACCTGACCGAAACCCTGACGGACGTGACGGCCCATGCCGAGATGCAGGCCATTACGGCTGCGGCGTCGGCCCTTGGCGGCAAGTATCTGAACGAGTGCACGCTCTACGTCACGGTAGAGCCTTGTGTGATGTGTGCCGGTGCCATTGCCTGGGCACAGGTCGGCCGCCTCGTCTTCGGGGCCGAGGACGAGAAACGGGGCTACCAGCGCTATGCGCCGCAGGCCCTTCATCCAAAAACGGTCGTGGTGAAAGGTGTGATGGCCGACGAATGTGCCACCCTGATGAAAGAATTCTTCCAGCGGAAACGGTAAGGGGGGGAAGCGGTTAACGGTTAGTGGTGAGCGGTTGGTATTGGCTGCTAACTTATTGGGACGTAATGGGAAGGCACCGGTTAAAAATGATGGAACGAATAACCGATTGACAGGAATATGCCCTGGCTTAATTCTCTCTTGGGAACATGGAACTTCTGCCCGTTGGCTAACGTAATGTTTCTTCGCCCGGAATAATAGTCAAGATTGGAAAGGGAATATCCACCTCTGAGGATGAAACGGCCGATGGCAAAGTTGACCGAAGCTCTTGCGTTCCAGTAGAACCATTGGAGGTCTTTATTGGGAAATCGTCGGTAATCTACGGTTTGGCTGACTGCTCCCGCGAATTCCTTGATTTCATAGGTTAGAGAGTTGCGGAATGGGCATGCCAGGCTGAGGCCAGGCTCTACCTGGAACCAAAGCCGGTAGTCGTGGTCCGCACTTTCCCATACGGTGGGAGATTTCAGTATCACAGACGGCTTGAAGATGACCCATCGGATGTTTCTTTCATTGTCTGTGAGCTCAGCCTCCTGTCCGTCAATGGTGGTCTGACGGCTCGGCTGGTTGTATTGGCCGGTTAACTCCAATCCAAGTGCCACTCCGAGATACTTGTGGAAAAGCCAGCTGACGGATGGCTCAAGTTGCCAGGCTTGTTCATTGTTGAGATATATTCCTCCGTATAAGTCTGCTGTGAATGTCGGTTTGTCGTCCTGTGCATATAGGCCGACGGTCGCGCACCACGATAGTAATACTGCTAAGATGATTGCTCCCCTGTTCATGGCTGTTAGTCTTTTATCTCTTCAAAGTCCACATACTCGCCTTCGTCCTTGGAGAAGATGCGCTCCTTGTGCTTGATGTGGAGTTCGCCTTCTTCGGGGCGGATGCCGTCGTTCGGGGTCGTGGAGGTGCGCGACGACTGGCGGTTGTCTCCGTAGAATGTATAGCCGCCCTGGAAGTTGCGCGGCGACGGCTTCTTCCGTCCGAAGCCGAAGAGGCCGCGAACGATGCTGAAGATGATGCTGAGGCCGATAATCAGTATCGCTATGATGAGTATGAACAGAAATCCTAAGAAATGTAACATGTATATCAAGTGTTTTAGTTGGTTCTGATAACACTACTACAACAATCGTGCCAGACGGAAAGTTCACTTCTTCCGGCCTGTGAACAGCGACAGCAGGATGTACCAGACAATAGAGACGGCAAAACCGCGTACTTTCAAGGTTGCCAGGAAGTAGATGCAGAGCAGCAGGAAGATGAAGCTCACCTTGTTGTCCTTCCACGACAGGTTCTTGAACTTCAGCGAGAACATTGGAATCTCCGATACCAGCAGCCACGAGGAGAGGCAGACTACGGCCAGCAGTCCGAGCGGATGAACACTGCCGCCGGTCAGTATCGGATGGTAGCCCGCTACGAACGAGGCCCAGAACAGGGCGTTGGCAGGCACGGGCAGGCCGATGAAGGAAGTTGCCTGGCGCGTGTCGTTGTTGAACTTGGCCAGGCGCAGGGCCGAGAATACCGAAATGAGGAAAGCTGCATAGGGCAGCCAGGCAGTTGTGCTTGCCAGATAGTCGGGGTAGGGCATCTCCTTGAACAGGGAGAAGACGATAATCGACGGTGCTACGCCGAAGCTGACGTCGTCGGCCAGCGAATCCAAGTCTTTGCCGATGGGAGAATGTGCGTTCAGTGCGCGGGCGGCCAATCCGTCGAAAAAGTCGAATGTCGCACTGATGATGATAAACAGCAGTGCCAGCTCGTAGCGGCTTTCGAAGGCCATCACGCCGGCGATGCAGCCCGAAAACAGGTTCAGGCAGGTCAGCGCGTTGGGAATATGACGGGTGATGCAATTGGCCATAATGGGATTATTTTAGTTTGGCGATGACTGTCTGGTTGCCCGTAGTCAGTTGCCCCAGTTTGACAAGTATTTCGGTGCCCAGCGGCAGGTAGACGTCCACACGCGAGCCGAACTTGATGAAGCCCATGTGCTCGTCGATGTAGCATCCCTCGCCCGGCTCGGCATAGGTGACGATGCGGCGTGCCATGGCTCCGGCTATCTGCCGTGCCATCACCTCCACGCCTTCGGGCGTTTCGATGACCACCATCGAGCGTTCGTTGTCCGTGCTGGCCTTGGGCAGCCAGGCTTTCATGAATTTTCCGTTCTGGTGGCCCACCTTCTTGATGGTGCCGTCCACGGGATACCAGTTGGCATGTACGTTGACCAGGCTCATGAAGATGGACACCATGAGGCGGCGGTCGTGGAAGTATTCATTCTCCTCCACTTCTTCGATGACTACCACCTTGCCGTCGGCCGGCGCTACCACCACTTTCTCCGTATCCTGACCGAAGAGACGTATCGGGCAACGGAAGAAGTTGACCAGTATGCCGTACACCACCAGGCTGACCACGCCTACAATATAAAAAGGTATCTTGCATTCCAACCCGAAGTATAGGGCGGAGTCAACTGCCAGCAGCAGTATCAGGCTTCCTATCAGTGTGTGGGTGCCTTCACGGTGTATGCGTATTTTCTTTAGTCTTTTAAGTCTGCCCATGTAATCAATCCGTTTGTCTTGGGATTTGGTTTAAATTAGTAATTACCCGCAAAAATAGGGCTATTTTAAAAATCAAGCAAGAAAATGGGGCATAAATGCATCTGTGAGCAATTTTTTGATGAATATTTTGGTGAAAAATGTCAGACATTGTACCTTTATGCTCCAATTTGAAAGGAGTGCTTATGCAAGATTTTGTTCATCTACACGTACATACCCAGTATTCGTTGCTCGACGGGCAGGCCAGTGTCAGCCGCCTGGTGGACAAGGCAATGAAGGACGGCATGCGCGGCATCGCGGTGACCGACCACGGCAACATGTTCGGCATCAAGGAGTTCACCAACTACGTCAACAAGAAGAACAGCGGTCCGAAGGGAGAAATCAAGGACCTGAAGAAGAAAATGGCCGACATCGAGAGCGGCAAGGAGGAGTGCGAGGACAAGGAAGCCGCGCTGGCCGACTGCCGCGAGAAGATTGCCGCGGCGGAAGCCCGCATCTTCAAGCCCATCATCGGCTGCGAGATGTACGTGGCGCGACGCACGATGGACAAAAAGGAGGGCAAGCCCGACCAGAGCGGTTACCACCTGGTGGTGCTGGCTAAGAACGAGAAGGGCTACCACAACCTCATCAAGCTGGTGTCGCGCGCCTGGACCAAAGGCTACTATATGCGTCCGCGTACCGACCGCAACGAGCTGGAGAAATATCACGAGGGCCTGATTGTCTGCTCCGCCTGCTTGGGTGGCGAAATCCCCAAGAAGATAACCAACGACAAGTACGACGAGGCCGAGGAGGCCATCCGCTGGTACAAGAACCTCTTCGGCGACGACTTTTACCTGGAGCTGCAACGCCACAAGGCCACCGTGCCGCGTGCCAACCACGAGGCCTATCCCCTGCAGCAGAAGGTGAATGCCAAGCTGATGGAATACAGCAAGAAGTATGGCATCAAGCTGATCTGTACGAACGACGTCCATTTCGTGGACGAGGAGAACGCCGAAGCTCACGACCGCCTCATCTGCCTCAGTACGGGCAAGGACCTCGACGACCCCACCCGCATGCTCTACACCAAGCAGGAGTGGATGAAGACCAAGGCCGAGATGAACGAGATCTTTGCCGACGTGCCCGAAGCGCTCACCAACACGCTGGAGATTCTGGACAAGGTGGAGTTCTATTCCATCGACCATGCCCCCATCATGCCTACCTTCGCCATCCCCGAAGACTTCGGTACGGAGGAGGAATACCGCAAGAAATATACCGAACAGGACCTGTTCAACGAGTTCACCCGCAACGAGAACGGCGAAGTGGTGCTCGACGAGGAGGCCGCCAACGCTAAGATCAAGCGTCTGGGCGGCTACGAGAAGCTGTACCGCATCAAGCTGGAGGCCGACTACCTGGCCAAGCTGGCCTTCGACGGGGCCAAGCGCCTCTACGGCGACCCGCTGAGCGAGGAGGTGAAGGAACGCCTCGTGTTCGAGCTCTACATCATGAAGACCATGGGTTTCCCCGGTTACTTCCTCATCGTGCAGGACTTCATTAACGCCGCGCGTACCCAGCTCGGCGTGTCTGTGGGGCCGGGACGTGGTTCGGCGGCTGGTTCGGCGGTGGCCTACTGCCTGGGCATCACGAAGATAGACCCCATTCAGTACGACCTGCTGTTCGAGCGTTTCCTGAACCCCGACCGTATCTCCCTCCCCGATATCGACGTGGACTTCGATGATGACGGTCGCGGCGAGGTGCTCCGCTGGGTGACCGAGAAGTACGGACAGGAGAAGGTGGCCCACATCATTACCTACGGCACGATGGCTACCAAGATGGCCATCAAGGACGTGGCCCGCGTGGAGAAGCTCCCGCTGTCCGAGTCCGACCGCCTGTGCAAGCTGGTGCCCGACAAGATTCCCGACAAGAAACTGAACCTGCCCAACGCCATCGCCTACGTGCCCGAGCTGCAGGCGGCCGAGGCGTCGCCCGACCCGCTGGTGCGCGAGACCATCAAATATGCCAAGATGCTCGAAGGCAACGTGCGTGGTACCGGTGTGCATGCCTGCGGTACCATCATCTGCCGTGACGACATCACCGACTGGGTGCCCGTCAGCACGGCCGACGACAAGGAGACGGGCGAGAAGATGCTCGTCACCCAGTACGAAGGCTCCGTCATCGAGGACACGGGGCTCATCAAGATGGACTTCCTGGGCCTGAAGACCCTTTCCATCATCAAGGAGGCGGTGGAGAACGTCCGCCTGCACCGCGGCATCGAACTCGACATCGACAAGATATCCATCAACGACCCCGCCACCTATAAGCTGTATTGCGACGGCCGCACCATCGGAACCTTCCAGTTCGAGTCGGCCGGCATGCAGAAGTACCTGCGCGAGCTGCAGCCCAGTACGTTCGAGGACCTCATCGCCATGAACGCCCTCTACCGTCCGGGGCCTATGGACTACATCCCAGACTTCATCGACCGTAAGTGGGGACGCAAGCCCATCGAATACGATATCCCCATCATGGAGAAGTACCTGAAGGATACCTACGGCATCACCGTCTACCAGGAGCAGGTGATGTTGCTCTCCCGTCTGCTGGCCGACTTCACCCGCGGCGAGTCCGACGCCCTGCGTAAGGCCATGGGTAAGAAGCTGCGCGACAAGCTGGACCACATGAAGCCGAAGTTCATCTCCGGCGGGCAGAAGAACGGGCACGACCCCAAGGTGCTGGAGAAAATCTGGGCCGACTGGGAGAAGTTCGCTTCCTACGCCTTCAACAAGTCGCACGCCACGTGCTACTCCTGGGTAGCCTACCAGACGGCCTACCTGAAGGCCAACTATCCTGCCGAATACATGGCGGCCGTCATGAGCCGAAGCCTCTCGGACATCACCACCATCACCAAGCTGATGGACGAGTGCAAGTCGATGGGCATCAAGGTGCTGGGACCCGATGTGAACGAGAGTAACCTGAAGTTCACCGTCAACCCCGAAGGCAACATCCGCTTCGGACTGGGTGCCGTGAAGGGAGTGGGCGAGGGCGCCGTGCAGAGCATCATGGATGAACGGCGGAAGAACGGACCTTACAAGGGCATCTTCGACTTCGTGCAGCGTGTCAACCTCAATGCCTGCAACAAGAAGAACCTCGAGTGCCTGGCCCTGGCGGGAGGTTTCGACAGCTTCCCCGAGCTGCGCCGCGAGCAGTATTTCGCCCTCAACTCCAAGGGAGAAGTCTTCCTGGAGTTGCTCGTGCGCTACGGCAACCGCTATCAGGCCGACAAGGCCGCGGCTGCCAATTCGCTGTTCGGCGGCGAGAACGTGGTGGACATCGCCACGCCCGAAGTGCCCGAGGCCGAACGCTGGAGCGACCTGGACCGCCTGAACAAGGAACGCGACCTGGTGGGCATCTATCTTTCCGCCCATCCGCTGGACGAGTATGCCGTGGTGCTGGAGCATGTATGCAACACCCACATGGCCGAGCTTGAGAACAAGGAGGCGCTCGTGGGCCGCGAAATCACGATGGGCGGCATCGTCACCTCCCTGCGCCGCGGCACGAGCAAGAACGGCAATCCGTATGGCATCGCCAAGATAGAAGACTACTCCGGAGCCGCCGAGATACCGTTCTTCGGCAACGACTGGGTCACCTATCAGGGCTATCTGGGCGAGCGTACCTTCCTTTATATCAAGGCGCGCTGCCAGCCCAAGCAGTGGAGGCAGAACGAGCTGGAGCTGAAGATAACGTCCATCGAACTGCTGCCCGACGTCAAGGAGAAGCTCATCGAGAAGATAACGATCCTCATCCCGCTGACGGTGCTCAACACCGAGCTGGTGAACGAGCTGGCCGACCTTACCAAGGAACATCCCGGCTCGACGGAGCTTTATGTCAAAGTGTCCGACCCGGAAACCAAGCTGACGCTCGACATGGTGTCGCGTCCGGTGAAGCTTTCCGTGGGGCGTGAGCTGATTTCTTATTTAAAGGAACGTCCGGAGCTGGATTTCCGAATCAATTAGTGGTCGATGAATAAGATAGGATGCGTCTCAGCAAAAAAATTAAGCAAGCTTATTTTTTTTGCTTTCGACTTTCACTATCTTTGCCCGTGCAATCGGTTAAAAAATAACCAGAGAATAAACTAATAACAATCAATAATTTAAAAGCTTAAGACAATGGCATTGGAGATTACTGACAGCAATTATCAGGCAACCCTCGCAGAAGGAAAGCCTGTAGTGATAGACTTTTGGGCACCGTGGTGCGGACCTTGCAAGATGGTGGCTCCCATCATCGAGGAACTGGCAGCCGAATACGAAGGCAAGGTACTTATCGGTAAGTGCGACGTGGACGAGAACGGCGACGTAGCTGCCGAGTTCGGCATCCGCAACATCCCTACCGTGCTGTTCTTCAAGGACGGCAAACTGGTGGACAAGCAGGTGGGTTCCGCTACCAAACCGGCTTATGCAGCCAAGATTGAAGCTTTGTTATAAATCATAGTCAGGATGGCTGCAAATGTGGGCGTATCCCTGTAACGGGGCGGTTGCATTTGCGGCCTTCGTCACTTTTAAAATCATTCATGACATGGGAACAGTAGACGAATTCTTGCAGGATGACCTGGATGACGAGAAGACCATCGAGTTCATCAAGAACTATCTGCCGCAGGACCTGAAGGACAGGTTCTCCGACGACGAACTGTATTACTTCCTCGACGTAATTGACGAGTACTATGTGGAGAGCGGCATCCTCGATGCACAGCCCGACGAGGACGGCTACATCGACATCGACCTGGAGAAGATTGTAGACTACATCATTAAGGAAGCCCGCAAGGACGAGATGGGCGAGTTCGACCCCGAAGAACTGCTCTTCGTCGTTCAGGGCGAAATGGAATATACCGACTCGCTGGGCGACGGCAAATAAACTGCCCGTTTTTTCTTTTATGTTCATGCCGTGCTTCGTTGCTTTCTGACGAAGCACGGCATGACGTTTTCAGGAAGTGCTTCGTCAGGTACTCATGCAGTGCTTCATGAGGGGGTGACGAAGCACTTCGTCAGAGGGGCACGAAGCACTGGCAGGGAAGGCCTGCTTCAGGCGGGTGGCGTGTTCAGCACAAAGAATACGGCGGTGGCTATCAGAATCAGTCCCAGCACGCCGTAGAACAGGCGGGCCTGCCGGCGGCCCACGTTGCGCACCACGAACTGCGTGTTGCGTGCTGTGAAGAACCAGTCCCAGTCCAGCAGGGCCGCCAGCAGGCTGACGATGCCTGCCGCGGCAAAGATGCCTTGTATCAGATATTGACTGGCCATGGCTGCACTCAGGCTAATTCTTCCATCGTCAGGCGGCGTGCGCCGTTCTCCACTTCTTCGATGGTCACCTTGACGGTGTTGCCCGGCAGCAGCTCTTCAATCAGCTCCGGCCACTCGATGAAGCAGACGGCACCGCTGTAGAAGTAGTCCTCGTATCCCATGTCGTACACCTCTTCGAGCTTCTTGATGCGGTAGAAGTCGAAGTGGTAGATGAGCTCTCCGGCCAGGTCGGAACGGTATTCGTTGACGATGGCAAAGGTGGGCGACGTGATGACATCGCTCACGCCCAGCTCCTCGCAGACGGCTTTGATGAACGTGGTCTTTCCGGCTCCCATCTTGCCGTAGAAGGCGAAGACGGTATTGTCGCCCATAGCCTCGACAAACTGGCGGGCAGCTTCGTGAATCTGGTCTAATGACTGAATGTTGATTTCCATTGTATCTATTTTTTTGTTTCTTTTAAACGATTGTTTCAGGGTTTCGCCTGCCGTTTCAGGCGGGCGATGTAAAGGGTCTTCCCCGTCTTGCACACCGCATAGATGAGGATGGAGAAGAAGATGATGGACGCTCCCGAAGGCACGTTCAGGTAGAACGACAGCAGTAGGCCGCCCAGGCAGCTGAGGTAGCCGATGCCGATGGACAGCCATACGATGCGGAGGAAACGGTGGGAGAACAGGTTGGCCGTCATCTGCGGTATGGTGAGCAGCGAGATGACCAGCACGATGCCCACCATGCGCAGGCAGGCCACAATGGTCAGGGCGATGAACATCATCAGGGTGTATTCGAAGAAGGCCACCGGTAACCCTTGCGAACGGGCGAACTCACGGTCGAAGGCGATGTTGACGATGGGCCGCAGGTAGAGGCCGAAGAACACGGCCAGAACGACCGACAGCATACCCAGCAGGGCAATGTCGCCGGCTGTAATGGTCAGGATGTTGCCGAAGAGGTAGGCCGAGAGGTCGGGAGCGAAGCCCGGCGAAAGGAAGGTGAACATGATGCCCAGCGCCATGCCCAGCGTCCAGAAGACTGCAATGGCCGAGTCCTCGCGCATGTCCTTGCGCTTGCTGAGCCACTCCACGCCGAAGGCCGACAGCACGGCAAACACGGCTGCCGACAGGATGGGCGGGATGCCGGTGTACAGTCCCAGTCCGATGCCGCCGAACGAGGCATGCGTCAGTCCTCCGCTGATGAATACCAGCCGCCGCGTCACGATGTACGTGCCCACCAGCCCGCAGGCAATGCTTGCCAGCAGGCTGCCCAGCAGGGCGTGTTGGAAGAATGTATATTGTAACAGGTCCATGTTTTTAGCGGTTAGTGGTGAGCGGTTAGTTAGCGGTTAGTGATGAACGGTTAGCGGTTAGTGAAGAGTATCGGCTTCTAACTTCTTTAACTTCTTATTTTTTATGCGGATTGGCCCTCAGTTCCCCAACCACGAGGAACACTTCGTCCTTCAGGTTGTCCGGCAGGGCGATGCCGCGCAGCTGCAGGCTGCGTACCCATCCGGCCACGTCTTCTTCCTGCATGGTGTAGAACACATCGCGGAAATCCTCTTCCTGCTCGGGCGTGTAGGCGTCGCCGGGCGTGCCAATGTATTGGTCCAGTTCCTCGTCGTCGTAGTATTCTATTTTCTTGCTGACGGCGGCCAGCAGACTTTCCTTTTCGCACACCTCGTGCTGGCCGCAACATTCCGAGTCCACTTGCACCGGTTCGGGCATGGCTTCCAGTTCGCCGCTTTCCACCTGTCGGCGCAGGCGGCGGTTGCGTATCACTCCGGCTACGGCGGCTACCACGGCCAGGACAATCAGACTAACAATCAGTATCCACATACCTTTATATATATAATAGCGTGGTGCAAAGATAGTGCAAACTGAGAGAAGCACAAAGTGAAAACAAAGTTTTCAAGCTTTTGGTTCCGAAGTGAAGCCTGTCTTGTCGAAAGATACACAGAATTTGGGCACGATGATACAGGATGGGCTTAAAAAAGGCGGGACCTCACGGCTTATCTGCTTTCGGGTGATGTCGTAATCCCGAATCCGGCTGTCCGCAGGTCGTCCCAGTAGCGGGGGTAAGACTTGCTCACCACCTGTGGCTCGTTGATGCGGATGTCGGGGCGTACGAGGCAGGCGGGGGCGAAAGCCATGGCCATGCGGTGGTCTTCGTAGGTGTCGATGGCGGGCTGTGGGTCGGCCGGGCAGCGTTCGCCGTCCCACCACAGGATGCTGTCCTGCTCGGCATGTACGGTGTAGCCCAGCTTCCGCAGCTCGGTGATGAGGGCACAGATGCGGTCGGTCTCCTTGATCTTGAGGCTCTGCAGGCCGGTGAAGCGGAAGGGAACGCCCAGCAGGCAGCAAGTCACTACGAAGGTCTGCGCCAGGTCGGGGATGTCGACCAGGTCCTCGTCCAGGCGTTCGGCAGGCTGGCCCTCCTTGCGGAGCTTCACGCCTTGCGGAGTGAACTCCGTCTGTACGCCCAGGCGGGCAAAGAGCTCGGCGCCGCGGCTGTCGCCCTGCGGGCTGTGGGCACGAAGTCCCGGCAGTTCCACTTCGGCGTTGCCCGAGGTCAGGGCAGTCATCTGGTACCAGTAGGAAGCCGCACTCCAGTCGCTCTCCACGCAGAAGGGCGTGTCGCGGTAGTCGCCGGGCGTCACGGCGATGCTGCTCTCTGAAGTCCATCCGGCCTGTGCGCCGAAGTCATGCATCAGTTGCAGCGTCAGGTTGATGTAGGGACGCGAAACGATGTCGCCCGTCAGCTGCAGCTTCAGCCCTGCGGGCAGCACGGCTCCTATCATCAGCAGGGCCGAGATGTATTGCGAGCTCACGTTGCCCGCCAGCTCTATTTCGCTGCCTGTCAGTCGGGTGCCGGTGATGCGCAGGGGTGGAAAGCCCTCGTTGCCTGCATATTCGATGCGTGCGCCCAGCGTGCGCAGGGCGTCCACCAGGATGCGGATGGGGCGCTGCTGCATGCGTTCGGTGCCGGTGATGACGTGTGTGCCCGGCGTCACGCAGAGGTAGGCGGTGAGGAAGCGCATGGCCGTGCCGGCGGCGTGGATGTCTATCACGTCGGGCATGTGGTCCAGGGCGCGTATCATGACCTGCGTGTCGTCGCAGTCGCTCAGGTTCTCGGGGCGTGTGGCTCCTCCCGACAGGGCGTGGAGGATGAGCGCGCGGTTGCTGATGCTCTTCGAGGCGGGCAGTTGCACGGTGGCGTGCAGCGAGGCGGGGGCGTTGAGTAGGTATTGCATGTTGTGGTTCTTGCTTTGGTTTGACGGATGCAAAAATAAGAAAAGTCGGAAGTTGCGGCAAATAAATCGATGGCTATCTGCGTCATCTGCAGTGCCTGTTGTTAACTTCTGAAAATGTTTTCCAAAAAGGGTGATAGGCCTTGGTATGCGGTGGTACAGATTTCCGGAATTCATGGTAACTTTGCACCGCTTTTCTAAGATATAGGTATTATGGTAAAAGAAAATTCCAAGGTATTTCTGTTGATATTGCTGGGCATGCTGACTGCTTTCGGACCGTTTGTCACCGACATGTACCTGCCCAGCCTGCCCTCGATGGGCGGTTATTTCCATACCACTTCTTCGATGGTACAACTGGGACTGACGACCAGTATGATCGGCCTGGCCGTGGGGCAGGTATTCTTTGGCCCCTTGAGCGACCGCTACGGGCGTCGTCTGCCACTGCTGGTGGCCATGTGGCTGTTCATCGCTTCTACCCTGCTGTGCCTGTTCTCGCGGAGTATCGAGCAGTTTGTGGCTTTCCGTCTGTTGCAGGGCATTGCGGGTGCGGGCGGCATCGTCATCTCTCGTTCGGTAGCTACGGACAAGTATGCGGGTCGCGAGCTGGCCAAGATGCTGGCAGTCATCGGTGCCATCAACGGAGTGGCGCCCGTAGCAGCTCCCATCGTGGGTGGTCTGCTGACCGACCTGATAGGCTGGCAGGGCATTTTCTGGGTTCTGTTCGGACTGGGCATCCTGCTGCTGGCCGGCTGCCTGCGCTTCCGGGAATCATTGCCCCGCGAACAGCGTTCGGCCGAGCGGTGGGGCGATACGTTCCGCAGTTTCGGCACTGTTCTGCGCGACCGGCGTTACGTGTGCTATGTGCTTCAGATGGCTTTTGCCCAGGGTGTACTGTTTGCAAACATCGCTTCCTCGCCCTTCATCGTGCAGCAGCACTATGGGTTCTCCGCCTTTGCCTTCAGCCTCTGTTTCGGTGTCAATGCGCTGGCCATCGGAGTGGCTGCCGCCTTGTCGGTCAAGTTCCACCGTCCTGAAAGCTGTACGCTGACCGGCTGTTGCGGCATGGCCATCGTGTCGGTGCTTCAGTGCGTGGCGCTCATGTCGGGCTGCAACTTTTGGTTGTACGAGGTCTTGATGTTGCTGCTGCTGTTCAATATGGGCATGACGTTTACTTCGAGTACGGCCCTGGCCATGGAGAGCCAGCGCGAGAACTCCGGTACGGCTTCGGCATTGCTCGGTGCCGTATGTTTTGCGGCGGGCGGCATCGTTTCGCCCCTGGTCGGCATGGGCAACATTCTTTCGTCTACCGGCATCGTCTTCGTGGTCTGCGCCTTCTGTTCGCTGGTGTGTATTCTGGTGGCTTTGGGCCGTCGGCGCACGCGTCTTTACTTTGCGTTCAGTACCTCCCAGAAGCGTTGAGGCAGGTGTATGTTCGCTACCCCGACCGCGTCCTTGAAGAGCGGGGCAATCTCCTCCGGCCTGAATCCGGCAATGCCGCAGCCTATCTCCGTGACGAGGAACGTCAGTTCGGGGTGTTCGCGGGCGAAGCGGATGAAGTCGTCCACATAGGGCTTGATGGCGTCGGGGCCTCCGTGCATGGTCGGGATACCGTAGGTCTGCCCTTGCAGGCCGGCGCCCTGCCCCCACACGGCTCCCCACTTCTTCCAGGCCAGCAGGGCGGCGCCTCCGCCGTGGGCTCCTTCCAGGTTGCTGCCGAAAACGAATATCTCGCCGGGCTTCAGCTCGGTGATGCGGGGGGATGTGATTCTTGTTTCCATCATTTTACTTTATTTTTGGATATGAGGCAAAGATAGGAAAAGGTGAGGGCAGAAGCAAATGAAAATGTAATTTTCAATTTGATTCTGCCGCATTGCATCCTGGCTTGCCGTATGGCGCGCGGACGGTTAGAATAACTTACAATCTGTCCGTGCTTCGGACTTCCCTTGAAAAACGGCCCGAAAGTGGGTTTCAATCCTACGGCCCCTATGTTTAAAACATAAGGGCCGAATGTTTCAAACATTCCCCCCTTTGGTTTGAAACCTGCTGAGAGGAGGCTCCAATGGCTCTCTGAAAGAATTTGGAACCGGGAGAAACGATGCGGTTAGATTATTTGACAAGTATAATGCTTCTTACAAGGGAGCCTGCCAGAAGTACCGGTCGTCGTTGACGGAGAAGTTCCTCGGGTTCCGCTGCTTGCTGTCGCAGCCGGTGGGTTGCAGGAAGATGTAGTTGATGAGGTTCTCATAGTCGCTTTCCGTGTTGAACCCGTAGCGCGTCCAGCTTTCCAGGTAGAACAGGTTCTTGGCCATGTACTCGTACAGATAGGCTTCCGTCGTGGCCTTCTTTTCATTGTTCCAGTTGGCCTCTTCGTTCACCCGGACGGGCTGCCCACTTCTGAGGCGTGCACGCACTTCCTGCACGCTCAGCAGGTTGCCCTGTTCGTCGGTCACCCAGGCATTGTTTGTGGGGTCTATCCAGAGCCACTTGCCGAGGGTGGACGAATAGACGGCGTTGATGACGTGGCAGTCGCTGATGTACGTCTTCGGCATGCAGGTGATGACGCGCGACGGGATTCCCATCGACAGATAGCACTCGTTCAGCACCGTGGCCAGTCCGCGGCAGTTCAGGCCCCGGCTGCCGTCCTTGCAGGCCTCGGCAAAGTTGATGGAGTTGTTTCCACCTGTCGGATTGCCGTTCCCGCCGTCATGGCGTATCTTGTCGTGGATATAGGTCAAGATACGTTTGATGGCGGCCAGTTCGTCGCCCGCCACGGCCACGCTGTCCAGCCGGAAATAGTCACGAACGCGCTTCAGGTCGGGATCGTCGGCCTGCGCATAGACAATCCGGGGCAGGCTGTCGGCTGGCTGCGTACGGGTGTATTCCGGCGCATTTTGCAGGATATAGAGGTAATCGGTGGTCTCTTTCAGCCGCTGCAGGGCAGGCTGCAGTTCGGCCGCGTCCAGAATGCCTTTCAGGTCCTCATCATTGACCACCCTTTTGTAGCTGACTTCCATCTTATTGCTGTTCAGGGCTTTGCACAGGTTGCTGACGGCTTCTTGCTTTTTCCCCTGTATTGCCTGGACGCTGGCCATGTTATAGTAATAGGAGTATTTGACGTAAGCATAGCCTTCGGCCAGTTGCGACGCATGTGCGTCGTAGAGGTCCATAACCTTTTGGCAGAGGGCTTCGGCAGCCGGATAGTCCTTCCCGGTATATGCGTTGATAAACTGTGTGTTCAGTGAGTCAACGGAAGCCATGAATTTCCGTTCAGCATCGGTTTGTGCCGACAGACTTGCCGGGATGACCAGGGCCAATAGCAGATTCAGCAGGATTGTTTTCAGTCTTTTCATTATGTGTTCTGTTTAAAAAGTAGTTGTCAATAGGTTGTTCGGGCTGCAAATATAGGATTTATTCTTCAACAATCCACCCCTCTATCCCCCGGATTGCATTGCTGAAGTTGACACCAATCTTATAGAGGGTTCTGCTGTCGGAGATGAAGGGGGCGGCGTAGCCTTTCTCGTTGATTTGGCGGATGGCTTCTTCGGCAGTGC